>Ga0008649_10003181_pt1 | contig 11408 bp, 8 predicted proteins | sample SaaInlV_130m_DNA_2_FD_66601 | JGI IMG/M metagenome (GOLD analysis project Ga0008649, IMG submission 66601) | Marine microbial communities from expanding oxygen minimum zones in the Saanich Inlet - SI037_S2LV_130m_DNA | ecosystem: Environmental > Aquatic > Marine > Intertidal zone ... | reverse complement strand
TTTTTTAATAAATTGATTATTTTTCTGTTATAGTCCGTTTTATAAAAAATCATATAGTCCAAAAAACAAAATTCAGAGGGATAATTTTGAAAAAGCTCTTCATTCATTTTTGTCTAATTATTTCATATTTTTCAATATACCCGACTTTGTCATTTGCACAAAGCGAAGTTACTGCAAGTAGCGCTGCCGAAGATAGCGCGGTTATTATCATGTATCACCGTTTTGGTGAAAAAACTTTTCCGACAACAAACGTCACGCTTGATCAAATTGACCAACATATCGCCGAACTAAGCAAAGATATTTATAACATTGTCCCGCTTAGAACCATAACCGAAGCTCTTAAAAACGAGAAGAAATTACCCCCTCGCACCATCGCCATTACTATTGATGACGGTTATTTGTCTATTTATCAGCAGGCTTGGCCACGCTTTAAAGCGGCCAATATTCCCTTCACGCTCTTTATTTCAACGGCGTCAGTTAATGATCAAAACAAACTCTCCATGACATGGGATCAGATACGCGAGCTTGCTTCGGACCCACTTGTTGATATTGGCCATCACGGCCACGTTCACGGCCATATGACCCAAATGAGCACTCCAGATGCCCTTGCAGATATCGAACTGGCCGACGAAACGTACCGCCGCGAGCTCGGTTACGTGCCCGATATATTTGCCTATCCTTACGGCGAATATTCAGACGAACTAGCTGAAACATTAGCGCCAAAAAATTACCATGCCGCCTTAGGTCAATATTCAAGTGCCGCGAGTAGTGCCCGAGATGTCATGACACTACCCAGATTTGCTTTTAACCAAAATTACGCTGATCTTGACCGCTTTAAGCTGATCATTAATTCAAGGGCTCTACCGATTAAAGATATTTTACCAAGGAGCGCCAATTTGGAAAATAATCCGCCGGCGGTTGGCTTTACGGTAAATGAAGATATAAACGGGCTGAGTAATATAGGCTGCTTCCCTTCACATATGAGTGAAGCCGCTAAAGTGACGCGCATTGGCGAGAACCGCATTGAAATTCGCTTTGATCAACCTTTTCCAGCCGGACGACATCGCATAAATTGCACCATGCCGGGACCGGATAATCGTTGGTATTGGTTTGGAATGCCGTTTTTTAATCTTGGCGATTAAACTTTACTGAACCGGCTCAACACTTTCCACTTCGGGAATATAATGCTTAAGCAAATTCTGAATACCGTGCTTTAAAGTCGCCGTTGAACTTGGGCATCCTGCACAGGCACCTTTCATTCTTAAATAAACGATACCGTCTTTAAAACCGTGATAGGTAATATCACCGCCGTCGCGGGCAACGGCCGGACGAACACGTGTTTCAAGCAATTCATTAATCTGCGCCACTATTTCCGGGTCGGCGCCATCATCGGCTACATCGTCAGCCACTTCGCCGGTTACAACAGGAAGGCCCGCCGTATAATGCTCCATAATAGTTCCAAGAATAGCCGGCTTAAGCACACCCCAATCTTTACCACCATTTTCAACGGTGATGAAATCAGAGCCTAAAAACACAGCTGAGACGCCGTCAATATCAAATAGAACCTGTGCTAGCGGTGAAACGCCAGCCGCATCCTTATTTTCAAAAAACATTGTGCCATTTTCCAGAACGACTTCGCCCGGAATAAATTTTAATGTTGCAGGATTAGGTGTCTGCTCGGTTTGGATAAACATGCATTTTTTCCATATGTTTAATTACTAATCTCAAAATAGTAGCGATCAGCACATAATTCAAGTGATATATGAAAAAAAATTAAGCGAACTTATCGATTTCTTCGTCTGTCATGTTCCCCGGCACCACAAGTACTGGCATATGAAGCACATTTAGCAGCACTTCACGGAAACTACGAACGAGCGGTCCTGGGTCCCCTTCAACATCAGCACCAAGCACCAATAGATGGATATCATGATCTTCGGCTATGACCTCGGCAATAACTTCATCCGGCTTTCCTTTACGGATAACGGCTTCTGCATCAAGTCCTGAAATTCTTTTAATTTCACGCACGTAGCCATTTGTTTGCTCCTGGGCGATCTCCATGGCTTCGTCTTCCATAATATCTTTAACGGAAGTCCAATGCATAAAATCCGCTGGTGGGATAATTTTCAGTAGCAAAATACTGCCACCAATTTTTTCCGCACGCTTACTGGCGAGGCGAAGCACCTTCATAAATTCAGGCGTATCATCGGAAATAATTAAAAATTTCCACTTATTGTCCTGTTCGGACATACCAAAACCCTTTGTTTCTATCCCGTTTATATATCTGAAAGCTATACTGCCATTCTATTGATCAATTTGGCAAGCGTATATTTACTTGAGCAAAATATTGGTGATCTCTTTAAGCTGTGTTCTGGCTCTTAGCAGATAGAAACCTTCGGCGGCGAGGTGGTTTTGGAACATGAAGCCGTCTACGGCGCAGTTTGATACGATCAGCGGGTCCATGGCTACAATGCTATCAAATGATTTTTCCATATCGTCCCAGCTGTTGGCGATGTCGCGCGTTGCGATGATTTCTGCAAAATCTTTGCGTAAGCCGCGTAAGATCAAACGGTAGGCATAAGACTGGCCCTTAACATAAAAGAAAAGATCATCGGCACCAAGATCAAGTACACAGCCGAAACCTTCTTTTATATAGCTATCAATGCTGGCCGATGATGAGCCGATATCAAGGGATATCCGGTCGAGTGTCGCAAGCAGGTTATCAGCACGTTTTTCAAACACAGCATTTCCGCGCGCGAGCCGTTCGTTATAGACGAATAACTGCTCCATAGCTTTGGTATATTGCTGTTCCGATGTGGCAACGGGCATCAGTGACGTTGAAGGGTTCCACCACCAGATATCACCGGCATATTGCAGCAACCCTGAGACTTGTTCAAGATCAGGATCAACGACGCTTGAGCCACGGGTCCGGCCCAATTGATCAACGAGTTCATAGCTAAAGCGGGCAATGGCGGAAATAATGCCAGTTTGATAGTTAGACATGTTATCAAGAAACGCGCCCGGCTTAAACACAGGGTCATTTGATACCCAGCCATTTTGGATCACTTCACGGTCAATCAGGGCAATACTTACGGCGACGGCGTTGCTGCCGCTTGAGCTATTTTGAAGGCCAAAATCCAGGTTTGCGTCCACCTTATGGATCATGAACATGCCGACGGGATAATAAAGAAGTAAAATAACAAAAAGCCCCAGTATCAGCCGCTTTATAAATTTCGCGCTGATATTTTCTTTTACTGAGTATCCGATATCTTTAATGGTTTCCCACATAAACTGTCCCGTAAATTATTATTCTTATTATAAATGGCCGCTACAGGGGCCATATTCAAGCCCCTCTAATTATCAACTTTCAGGAATTTCGATTGTAATGCGCTCCGAAGCGCCGCTCACACCAGGGAAATTGGTGAAGAAAGCCTGTACCATATAGGGCATAGCCTCATGAAGGCGGTTATTACGACCCGTGCTGGTTACTTGCCCTTCGTAGAGGTTTTGTGTGCCTTCGCCGCGTGGTTTGATGACCATTTTTAAATGACGCGTGTAATTTGTATAGGTTCTGTAGGATGGGCCCATGCCAATAGGGTAATAACCAAAAGGATCATACATGCCCCCCAAATATGATCTGCGGTAAAAACCGCCACGGTAAAAATAAGGACTTCTAAAGCCGTACCAAGGGTTATAATAACGTCCGTAAAAACCGCCATAGAACATTGAGCCATACATTCCCGTTGAGCGAACGGTTCTCTGCCCTTCGTCAACGCCGTAATCAAGTTCGACAACCAAGTCCGCTTCATCACCATTTGCAGGAACATAGCCGAAGCGCCCAAGCGCATTACCGACGAGTGTCGCATAATCAGCAAATTCAATACTGCCATTATTAGCCGGGTTCATTGGTACGATAACAATTTTTTCACCGGACGGCGCTGGAAGCTGATGAAAACGCATTACATTACTGCGCACAGACTGCGTGCAGGACGCGAGAAGTCCAAACCCTACAATAATAAAAATAATCTTATATATATTTCCCATAATATTACCTCAACCTTCCCCCTAATTCTCACACATTACTTCATATTCAGATATTACTCTATAATTAGATATTACTCTAGCATTATGGCACAATCAGGGCCGAAGGAAACCCACAATATCATGAACCTGTTTCAAAATCGGAGATGCCAGCTTATCTGCATTTTCAGCGCCTTCTCTTAATATGCCATCAAGATAGGTTTTTTCGCTCATTAAACGGCTCATTTCCTCAGTAATCGGCCCAAGGACTTCAACACTAAGCTCTGCCAGATCACGTTTAAAATCGGCAAAGCCTTTTCCTTCATATTCTGCACAAACCTTATCGGCTTTCTGGTCGCTAAGGGCGGCAAAAATATTAATTAGGTTTTTGGCTTCTGCCCTGTCCTCAAGATCATCAAGGCTGGCCGGTAATGGTTCGCTATCGGTGCGGGCTTTTCTGATTTTCTTGGCAATCAAATCACGGTCATCGGTCAGGTTAATCCTACTATTTTCCGAAGGGTCAGATTTTGACATTTTTGCCGTTCCGTCCCTAAGTGACATAACCCTTGTCGCTTCACCAAAAATAAGCGGTTCGACTTCAGGGAAGAAATCAACACCGTAATCACTGTTAAATTTCTGTGCGATATCACGGGTAAGCTCTAAATGCTGTTTTTGGTCCGCCCCCACCGGCACATGGGTTGCCTGATAGGCAAGAATATCCGCCGCCATCAAATCTGGATATACATAAAGGCCGACGCTGGCGCGTTCTTTATGTTTTCCGGCTTTTTCTTTGAACTGGGTCATGCGGTTAAGCCATCCCATTCGAGCAACACAGTTAAATATCCACGCCAGTTCAGCGTGCGCGGATACCTGACTTTGATTAAATATAATGCTTTTCTTCGGATCAATGCCGCTTGCAATCATGCCCGCCGCCACCTCACGCGTTGCATCACGCAGTGTGTCCGGTTCCTGCCATGTTGTTATCGCATGCAGATCAACGACGCAAAAAATCGTTTCATGACTATCCTGAAGACTAACCCAGTTTCTGATGGCACCAAGGTAATTACCAAGCGTTAAATTCCCCGAAGGTTGAACCCCGGAAAATACGCGTTGTTTGAAAGCTGTCATTATTATTCCTTTTGGATATTTTGGACATACCCATGATTGTTTCAAATAGGACTTCTATATGGCGGCAATTTAGCCTCTGGTCAACTATCTCTTTGAAAATAAGGCCCGAAGTTCGTCTTTTTTGATGGTCTTTGTTAAAAATGTTGCGATTAAGTAACTTCCGATACCGCTAAAGACCAAAATCAGCAGCCCTGATATTTGAGCGCCCAATCCACCTTCAATTAGTGGATGAACTTGAATTTGCACGGCCCATACCACCGCGCCCATAATAATACTGCACAGGACATATTTTGATAATCTGATCATCACAGCACGTTCAATCTGGTAATGTCCGCGGTGCACTAAACCACCTGCGAGCATAAACACATTAAGCCACGCCGAAATTGCTGTCGCCATAGCAAGCCCCACATGGGCGTAATACTGCATTAATATCAGGTTTAAACTGACATTGACGACCAGTGCCACAACAGCAAACTTAAGTGGTGTTTTGGTATCACCGCGGGCGAAATAACCTGGCACAAAAACTTTTGCCAGCACATAAGCCGGTAGTCCAGCGGCATAGGCGGCTAGCGTCAATGATGTCTGCGCCGTCGCTTCAGCGGAAAAGTTGCTGCGCTCAAGCAAAACATGGATAAGATCAGTGGGCACGATAATGAAAGCCACCGCCGCTGGGATCGTAAGAAAAAGTCCCATTTCAATGGCATTATTTTGCCGTCTCATGACCTGTTCTTCATTACCACTTGCTATACTGCGCGATAAATATGGTAGCAACACGGTACCAAGTGCCACGCCAATAACACCAACCGGCAATTGGTTTAAACGGTCCGCATAATAAAGATAAGACATCGACGCATCAGGAAGATGAGATGCGATAATCATATCAAGCAATAAATTTAGCTGTATCACACCCGCCCCAAGTGCTGCCGGTCCCATGATGATCAACAATTTTTTGACCCTTGGTGTTAGCTGTGGCATTTTAATCCTGACACGGTAACCTGCTTTAATACAGGCCCGGTAAAGGAATATCAGTTGCAAAAATCCAGCGATGCTTACCGCAATGGCCAATGTATGAGCCGGTGTAGCCATCATTTCGGAAGCGTAAAGAAGTGCTGATATTAAACAAATATTTAATATTATTGGTGTCGCCGCGGTCTCGGCAAATTTTCCGAGCGAATTAAGCACCCCTGCGAGCAGTGAAACCAGAGATACAAATAAAATAAATGGAAACGTGAAGCGGGTTAAAGTAACCGCAAGGGTGAATTTTGCCTCATCGCCAGTGAAACCATTGGCAATAGTATAAATAAGGGCCGGGGTAAATATTTCGATCAGCCCGACAAACAGCAGCAATGTTATTGCAAGACAAGCAAAGGCCTCTTCCGCAAATTTAATCGCTTCTTCCCGTCCGTCTTTTTCAAGCGTGGCTGAGAAAATAGGTACAAATGATGCACTGAAGGCCCCTTCAGCAAAAAGCCGCCGAAAGAAATTAGGCAATTTAAAAGCAACAACGAAACAGTCGGTAATGGCCCCCGCCCCAAGAACAGCAGCCATAAGAATATCACGGATAAAACCGAGAATACGGCTTATCATCGTAAAACTTCCAAAAATGGCCGTTGCTTTCAATAGTGACATGCTACGCTTCCACAGTGAGAATATTCATCAGTTTCTCTTCGATCGTTTTAAGTTTTTTTTCATTGGTTACCTTATGGCCAAATATATCACGTACAAAAAACACTGTAATAGCCCGCTCGCCGTAAGTAGCGATATGGGCAGAACTTATGGAAATTTTCAGATCCACCAAAACCTGCGAGAGATCAAAAAGATAGCCTATTCTATCCCAGCCATTAATTTCAATTACCGTTCTGCTATTACTTGCTTTATTATCAATAAGCACTCTTGGTTCAACCTTAAAAATATCAGTGTGTTTTTTCTTCACTCTTCTTCGGTCGAATACTTCTCTTGGTCTTAATTCACCTGCTAGTGTCTCTTTGATATTGCTCTCTAATTTCTTAAGCTTGGCTTTTTCCTTAAAGACCTGCCCATCAGCACCCTGAATTCTAAAAGTATCAAGAGCCATACCGTCTTTTGTCGTAAAAATCCTAGCGTCCTGAATAGATGCCCCACTAAGGGCTATCGCACCGGTTAATCTCGCAAATAGTCCCGGATGATCCTGTGCATAGACGCTTAGTTCAGAAATATTCTGAAAATCATCAATATGAATATTAACGGTAAAATTATCTCCAAACTTATCCGCCAAATCAATCATAAGGGCGTTTCGCACCAGATCTTCCGTCGCCGCAGCCTGCCAATAAGTATTGTAAAACCGGCTAGAGTAAGTTTCAAACTTATCATCTGGCCATTCATCCAGGGCGTTTCTCAGATCTTCAATAACACGGTCAACATGGTGATTGGTATCATACTTCACCTGCCCACCGAGCAGATATTCTTCCGAGCGACTGTAAAGCTCACGAAGAAGTTGACCTTTCCAGCCATTCCAAACCTTCGGCCCAACGGCGCGAATATCAACCACAGTCAGCACCAATAACAGCCGTAGTCGTTCCGGACTTTGCACCTGATCAGCGAAATCGGAAACTGTTTTTGGATCGCTTAAATCGCGCTTAAAGGCTGATAATGTCATAAGAAGGTGCCACCGAACCAACCAGGCCACGCTTTCCGTTTCCGCTGCACTTAGCCCAAACCTAGGACATAGTTTATGGGCCACCTCTTCGCCTAATATAGAATGATCCCCTTTTCGTCCTTTAGCAATATCATGCAAAAAGACCGAGAGATATAAAACCCGCCTTGATAGCACCTTATGAACAATTTCATTGGCCAGTGGATGTTCTTCAGCAAGGGTGCCTCTTTCCACTTCCGACAATAGTTCTATGGCCCTTATTGTATGCTCATCGACCGTATAAACATGATACATATCATATTGCATCTGGGCGACGACCCGGCCAAAATCAGGGACAAATCGGCCAAGAACGCCCACTTCATTCATAAGGCGAAGCGCAAACCCCGGCCCATCTTTAAAGGTCAAAATATCAAGGAAAATTTCGTTTGCCCGTTCATTATTGCGGGTACGTCCTTTTATTAATTTAAGATTTTGCCAGATCATCCTTAATGCCCGCGGGTGAATATCAAGGCCACATTTCTGTGCAACTTGAAATATTTCAATCATTTTCACCGGATCTTTTTCCAAGACCTTGGCATTTTTTATACTTAGCCTGCTCCCTTCTATGGGAAAGCCGTCTATGTTTTTTGATCTGAATGAAAACCTTGAAAGCCTGAGTGGTGCTTTTCGCTTATGTTTTTCTTCCAGATAAGCACAAAATATTCGCGTAAGATCGCCAACATTTTTTGCCACTATAAAGAAATGCTTCATAAAGCGTTCAACGCCGGACACATTAGGCCGATCAGCATAACTTAATTTTTCTGATAGAGCCTTTTGAACATCAAATGTAATTCTCTCCTGAGGTCTTCCCGCGAAATAATGCAGATGAAACCTTACCGCCCACAGGAAATCTTCTGCCTTTTGAAATTCATAATATTCCTCATCAGAAAACACGCCCTTTTCAACGATTTCACTGACCTTATGAACTTTATAAATAAATTTTGCGATCCAGAATAAAGTGTGCAGATCCCGTAGACCGCCTTTTCCTTCTTTTAGATTAGGTTCAACCACATAACGGGTATCGCCTAATTTTTTATGACGGTTATCTCTTTCCTGAAGTTTTTCTTCAATAAATTCAGGGGCGTGTCCTTTGACTATTTTTTTATCATATTTTGCGATCAACTCTTCAAATAATGCCCGCTCACCCCAAATATAACGCATTTCAAGTAGTGAAGTTTTAATGGTTAAATCTGTTTTGCAAAGCCGGATACATTCATCCACCGTTCTGACAGCATGCCCCACATCAAGCCCCATATCCCACATCATATAGAGCATATATTCAACGACCTGCTCACTCCATGCTGTTTTTTTATAGGGCAAAATTAAGAGTAGATCTATATCTGAATAAGGCGCCATTTCCTGACGGCCATAACCGCCGAAGGCCGCAAGGCAAAGCCGTTCACTCTTAGTAGGATTTGGTACATGATAAACATAATCGGTCGCTACATCATAAAGCATGTGAACGATTTCGTCGGTGAGGAAGCTTTGTGCGTTGGCAAGATTTACCCCCGTTTCACCATTATCAGCCCGCTCTTTAATAATTGAAAAACCCTTATCATAGGCTTCTTTCATTAGCTTCAAAAGTGGCGTTCTTATTTGATCAGGGCGATGTTTTTCCTTTAAAACCTCAAGTTTATCCGCTTGATGTTCCCTGTTAAAAATTTCGCGATGTTTTTTTATTCTGACCATAAAATTATGACAATAATTCTTTTAATTTATAAAGCATTTCTAATGCCTGCTTAGGGCTTAACTCATCTGGTTTTAAATCCTCCATAGCCCGTTCAAGTTCTGAAGGTTTTATTCTTTTCGCCGTAACTCTTTCTTGAACCGAAGAAAACAATGGCAAATCATCACTTAAGGCTTCCATTTTTTGGCCTTGAGCAACTCCCTGACCTTCAAGTCCGCCTTGCTCAAGACTATGAAGCACTTGTGTCGCACGTTCAACCACAACATCAGGAAGCCCGGCAAGTTTGGCGACCTGAATACCGTATGAGCGGTCAGCGGAACCCCTCGCCACTTCATGCAGGAAAACAACCTCGCCCTCCCATTCTTTTACTTTCATAAAATAAAGTGCCAGACTATTCAGCTTTGAGGCAAGCGCCGTCATCTCATGATAATGTGTCGCAAATAAGCCACGCGCTTTATTTACTTCATGAAGATGCTCCACCGCCGCCCAGGCAATAGAAAGCCCATCATACGTGGCCGTACCGCGGCCAATTTCATCAAGTATCACCAGTGAACGCGCCGTAGACTGGTTTAATATCGCCGCCGTTTCGACCATTTCCACCATAAATGTCGAACGCCCCCGCGCCAGATCATCCGATGCACCAACCCTACTAAACAATCGGTCCACAACACCAATATGGGCTTTTCGTGCTGGCACAAAACTGCCCATTTGCGCCAGAATTGTAATCAGTGCATTTTGGCGTAAAAAGGTACTTTTACCCGCCATATTTGGCCCGGTAATAAGCCAAAGCCGATTATTCGCGCCAAGATCACAATCATTGGCAACAAACTTACCTTCTAAATTTTTCTTCAGCGATGCTTCAACGACCGGATGGCGACCGCCTTCGATTTCAAATGCCAGACTTTCATCGACAAGGGGTCTGCTATAATTATTTTCCACTGCCAGTTCCGCAAGCGCCGTGCTCACATCAATGGTTGCCAGACTTGCCGCGGCCAAAATAATTTCGTGCCATTTATCAAGAACCTGTTTAACTAATTTTTCAAAAATTTCATGTTCAAGTGATAGCGCCCGGTCGGCTGCCTGACCAATTTTCCCTGCAAGTTCCGCTAGTTCCGATGAATTAAACCGCACCACATTGGCCAAGGTCTGACGGTGAATAAATTCTTCGTTAAGGGGCGCAGTCATAAGTTTATCCGCGTGCAGCGCCGTAACCTCAATAAAATAACCAAGTACATTATTATATTTTATCTTAAGGCCATTTATGGCTGTTTTTTCCTTATAACGGCCTTCGAGCGCAGCAATAAGGCGCTTACTTTCACTTTTTAGTGTCTGAAACTCATCAAGGGCGGCGTTATATCCTTTGGCAATAAAGTTTCCGTCCCTGATAATCACCGGCGTATCAGGAAGCAGCGCCCGGCGCAGCTCATCAACAATTTCAGTATGATCGCCGAACTTAGCAAGAATATTTTTTAAATCTTCAAACTCGCCCGTCAGTTTGTTTTTCACCAGATCGTTTCCAATGATCAGCATAATCTGGGAGCCCTGATCAAGTCCGTCACGTACTGCTGCTAGATCACGCGGTCCGCCGCGGCCAACAGAAAGCCGCGACATGGCCCGTTCCAGGTCAGGACAGCTTTTAAGCAGCCCGCGAAGCTGAATGCGGAGCGCTTCTGCATTTAAAAAGTGAGTGGTTAAATCAAGCCTTTTATTAATCGCTACCTGATCCGTAAGCGGGGCGCTTAAATAGCCTCCCAGTAACCTCGCCCCCGCACCGGTTATAGTTTTATCTATGATGGATAGCAGGCTACCTTTTTTCTCACCGCTTAGCGTACGGTTAAGTTCAAGATTACGGCGTGTGGCGCTATCGATCATCATGACGCTGTCTTCGCCAAGGCGTTCAGGACG
>Ga0008649_10003152_pt1 | contig 11463 bp, 10 predicted proteins | sample SaaInlV_130m_DNA_2_FD_66601 | JGI IMG/M metagenome (GOLD analysis project Ga0008649, IMG submission 66601) | Marine microbial communities from expanding oxygen minimum zones in the Saanich Inlet - SI037_S2LV_130m_DNA | ecosystem: Environmental > Aquatic > Marine > Intertidal zone ... | reverse complement strand
CCAACTATTAATTTATTTCTAAAAGGTCTTCTGATGGGCGCAGCTGACATTGTGCCTGGAGTTTCTGGTGGGACTATTGCGTTTATCGTAGGAATCTATGAAAGGCTTCTAACAGCAATTTCAAATGTACTTCCAATCACAAAATCAATTTTCCAAACAAGAACTATTCAAAATACAAAAGCCCAAATAAAAAATCTTGATTGGCAATTTTTAATCCCTCTTGGGTCAGGTGTCGTGGTCTCTTTTCTCTCTCTCTCATCACTTATGACTCATCTACTAACAAATTACTCTGGTCAAACTTTTGCTTTTTTCACAGGACTTATTTTAGCTTCAGCCGGGATTCTAATCACTCATGCAAGAACTCACAAATTAAAACAATTTATTCTAGTAATTCTTGGATTCATCGTAGCTTACCTAATTACTAGCCTAACAGCAACAGCACTCCCTTCTACTCTTCCAGTAGTTTTCATATCAGGAATAATTGCGATTTGCGCTATGCTCTTACCTGGGATTTCAGGGTCATATCTTTTAGTTGTTCTAGGCCAATATCAATTCATCATTACTGCCATTCATGAAAAAAACCTCAAAATCATCTCTACGTTTGGAGTTGGAGCAATCATCGGACTTTTAAGTATTGCAAAACTTCTAAATCATCTTTTTAAAAAGTTTCATGACAATATGATTTACATTCTTACTGGTGTAATGCTTGGTGCCCTAAAAGCCCCCATTTTAAACATAACGCAAAGCAGCATTGCTCTTCCACAAACAATTTTATTCATCATTTTAGGGATTATCCCTATCATTTCAATCAGTTTTCTTCGTCGCCAAAAGAGCAATTCTTAAAAAGAAAAAAATCTTCTATCAAAAAGAAGAGGGTAGGTGTGGGTTCTCACTTAAAAAAATCAATCAAATTAGTCATTTCTCTAGCTTTAGCAAAAAAATCTCCTTTTCATTTATTTATAAAAAAACCACGAAAATCAAGATTCTCAAAAAACAAAATATTGTCTAGAAAAACCAAACCATCAAAAAATAAACCTAGTGGAAAAGTACCTCAAAAAATCCATTCTCTTTTCATTTTCATAGTACTCGTGATTTCAATAGTTTCTTTATTTTTATTCTCTAGTGGCCAATATGATTACTCTAATAATCTTTCAGGAGCAGCAGTAGGTGGCGGCACAGGATATATTGGCGTTATTGCATCAGTTCCCTCAATAAGTTCTGCAAACATTACTTCTTCTGATGTTTTTAGAAATGCTACAATTGATAACATTACTGCGCAAATATCTTCAGGTGCAAATAAAGATATTTTCAATTGGTATCTAAACTCTTCCTCAATAAATGTTCTGAACATGCCTTTTGAAAAAGTTAACTCTTCAATAACTTCAAATGCAAGAGATTATTCTCCTAATAGTTATGACGGTTCAATCTCGGGGGATCCTTTTTGGAATGCCACAGGTGGTTTTGATGGCAATGCCTCTTATGAGTTGGATGGGGATGCTGACTTTATCTCTTTTAGTAGCGCAGCAAATATATTCTCTTCAAGCCAAGGATCTTGGGTGTTTTGGTTTAAAACAAATGAAGACACTGGGTCAAGTGGGCAAGCAATACTTGTTGCTTATACTTCTGGTTCAGTGTCTAACATTCAAAGGATTGAAATAAATGGGAGTAGTTTAAAATTTTTAAATAAAGCAAGCTCTGATAATTTCCGTGGACATATTGATATCTCAAATTTAATCGGGTCGTGGCATCATGTTGCCTTAACTGGCGGCCCAGGCGGAAATAATGCTTATGTTGATGGTGTACAAGTAACTCCTGTTTATATCTCAGGATCATCATCAAGTGAACATTGGTTAGATGATTTAACTGAAAATACGTTTCAAATTTCTGGCCACGACATTGGTGGCGGTCAAACAGCTTTATTCAATGGTTCAATTGATGAAGTTCAAATATTTAATGAAAAATTAACTGCTAATCAAGTAGCTGCAATGTACAACAACCAATCTAATCTAATCACAAGTAGCCAAACTGATGTAAATGATAATTGGTCTTATTGTGTTACTCCAAATAACGCTAATGTTGATGGAGCAACTGTTTGTTCTGATGGTTTAGTTGTTTTAGATCATATCCCTAGTATCTCATCTGTACTCGTTAATACTACGACTCCTACAACAAACTCTTCTTCAGCTAATATCACTTCTCATGTGACTGTTACTGATCCTACAAATGATCAATTAAAATTAATCTATGATTGGAAACTTAATGATTCTTCGATTGCTCATTTAATTTTACCAATGGAAAAAATTAATGATTCGAACTCTAGTAACCTTAGGGATTATTCACAGTATAGTAATTCAGTGACAGAATATCAAGGTGTCCTTTGGAACGCAACTGGCGGTTTTGATGGAAATGGAAGTTATGAGTTTGATGGAGTTAATGATTATCTTAATGTAACTGATTCTCAAAATCTTAACTTAACTTCGCCTATAACTATTTCATTTTGGATGGCAACTAGTGAAGATATTGATGTGACTTCTACTTGGGGAATGCAAATGGTTGGCCGAGGTGAATATGGTGACCCCAGAAACTCCATGGACGTTAGAATCAGAGCAACTGGTGATGTGGTCGCTTTTAATTATGAGCACGGTTCTGGAACAAACGAAAATTATGCTCTTGGTACAATAGATATTGCTGATGGTACTTGGCACCATATCGCTGCTACTTGGACCGGTACAAGATGCCTAGCTTACGTTGATGGTTCTGTGGATTCTAATGTCTCTTGTACAAATACTCCTGGTCCTTTTGATGAAGGTTTTTCTATTGGTAAATCATTTGCTTCAGATCAAGATAATTTTAGTGGGTCAATTGATGAAGTAATGATTTTCAATCAATCTTTGTCAAGCGGGCAAATAAATTCTATCTTTCTAAATAAAACAGATCTAGTTGTCAATTCACAAACTAGTGGCGCAGATAATTGGTCTGTTTGTGTAACTGCTAATGATGATGATGTTGATAGTGCAACTGTTTGTTCAAGTAACTTAGAAGTTAACGACCCTCCTTCAAGTCCTGTTCTTGTGACTGCTGCAAATGCTTCAACACAAACAAATAGGAGTATAAAGTTCATTTGGAATAATTCTTTAGATGCTAATCTTGATGATGTAACAACTTATTTTTTACAATTTTCAAACGATTCTACTTTTTCAGAACTTATTGAAGACCAAAGTAGTTTGCCTGAAGATAATCTTAATGATAGTAACTTCACTCATTTTCCTGATTTGAATGTTGATACAACTTTTTATTGGAGGGTAAAAGCAAGTGATGGGAAAGAAAACAGTTCTTGGGCAGAGTACTATAACTTCCAAGTTCTTTCAAGTAACGTGATTAGTTTACCTGTTAGTTCAGTGAATTTTAGTACAGTTAACGATACTGAAGATAAAAATACTACAATGCCTCAGTATGATCCAATGATGGTTTCAAATGATGGAAACATTCCTTTGAATATTTCAATTAATGCAACTGCTATGTTTGATTCCGCGGGAAGTTTATGGCAGTATTTAATTGGGGCTAATGAAACAAACTCTTTTCTAACTGCAGAAAATAGTACTTGGACAAATTTAACTTCAATTCAAAGTCTTGCAATTACTTATTTTTGGCATGAAAATAATTCTAATAATGCAAACCGAGCGAATTTGAATCTATTGGTGCGCTCAGCTTCAGATGAATCTGGTGGAGAAAAATCTTCTACTATATATATCAGTTCGGAGGCTAGTGAGTAAAATGGTCATAAAAAAACATTCCAGCAATCTCCTCATTATTTTCTTTCTAGTTTTATTTGCAATTCTGATCTCTTCATCTGTTTTCGCTATAGGTATTGCTCCAGCAAAGACAATTGTTCCAGCTGAAATTGGAACACATACATATTCTGGATTAATTATTAACAATGAAGGTTTAGATACGATTGCAAAAATAGAATTAGTTGATTCTTATGGGATGTTATCTCTTGACTTAAATGAAATCCAACTAAGTCCCACTATAAGTGAGTATCCTTTTACTTATCAAATTGAAGTAACTGAATCAAATATTTTGTATCTAGGTAAACTTGGTTATTTGAGTGTTTATTCAATTCAAGAAGTCGGGTCCCAGGTATCTGCTCAACTAACTGTCAAATCTTCAATCTACCTTGGGTCAGAGTCTGATGCAAGTCCAAATCTTTATGTTGAAACAAAAAATGAAGAAAAATCAAAAATAAATCCTCTTGATTATGTTTCTTTTGATGGGACGTACACTCCACCTGAACTTGTCCAAAAAACAAAAAATGCATTTAGTGCTTCTACGTATTATCTAAAAAATAATCCTCGGGCACTTTTTGGGATACTCATATCTGTTATTCTTATAATCACAGCAACCTATGTCTTCTTGCCTTTATTCAAAAAAGACAACTTTTAATTTCAAATATCTTCAGAAACAAATAACTCGAAAATCAATTCAAAAATTTACTCTTCTAACTAATAATTTCAGAAATAACTCTTCTTACATATGCAAATCAACTTCTTTTGCCATCTCAGATAAATGGTCCATTGTCGCTTCAATATCTCGTTTGATGTACTCTACAACTCCTTCAAGTGTTGTTGCACGTAAAATATAACCACCTTGTTCTCGAAGTACTATCCCTGAGTCCATAAGTGAATTCAAATGATGTACAACTGTTCCACGACTAAGTCCAAGTAGCAAAGCAATATCATCAGATGAAACTACTTCTCCACGTTTAGCGCGTTTAAGTAAAACAATGAAGATTCTAAAACAGCTTTTGTTTTTGTCGCGCAGTGAAAATAACCCTAGGCTATTTCCAATCCATTGCAGCATGTCATTCACATTAGCGCTGTTGTCACGGCGCACTCGAATGATTGTAATTCTTGAACTCATCTTATTAACAAAACACTTAAACATTATAAATGTGAGTAAAAAAAAGCTTAAAATACCAAAACCTTTATATATCAATTGCCTAAAAACAACATTGTCGATTTAAAGCCAACGAACAGAGGTAACTATATGTCAGAAAAAACAGACAAAAAATCAGAAAAATCAAACTCGGAAGAATGTAAGGGTCATTGCCATGATTCAGATGAATCATGTAAAAATGAATCAAAAAAGCAAGAATCCACTAAAGCAGCTGAACCTAAAAAAGTCAGTAAAATGGATAAGTCTGAACTTCTTGATCTATTACAACACACTCAAGCGAATTTTGAAAACTTCAAAAAACAAAACGATGAACACTTCAAAAGTGCAATTAAATTTGCAAACAAGCGTTTACTAACAGAACTCTTGCCAACTCTTGATAGTTTTGAAATGGCTCTACGTGGTTCAGATAACGCAACTGGAGAACTCAAAAACTTTTTAGTTGGTATGAAAATGGTTCTAGATCAATTTGTAAAAACTTTAGCTAGTAATAAAGTGCACAAAATCGCGCAGCTAAAAACTTTCGATCCAAAACTTCATGAAGCAATGGAAAAACTAGTATCAGAAAAACCTGAAGATACTATCTTAGAAGTTGTACAATCAGGTTACATGATTGGAGATAAGGTAATTAGAGCGGCAAGAGTAAAAGTTAGCTCAGGGAATAAAGAATAAAATTAATAATAATTTATCAAAAAAACATAAGGAAATAATAATAAGAAATTAAAACTATATGGAGAATATATGACTATGGCAGAAGAAAAACAAGCAGCAAAAGAAACTGAAACAAAAACTGAAAATAATAAAGAATCAAGCAAAGTATCAGGGGCAACAATTGGAATAGATTTAGGAACAACTTTTTCCGCAATCGCAGTTCTTGAAGCAGGGAAACCAAAAATTATGACTAACGCTGAAGGAGCTAGAACAACTCCTAGTGTAATTCACTTAAAAGACGGTGATGTAACTGTTGGACAAATTGCAAGAAACCAAGCAATCACTGATCCACTTCACACAATTAGGTCCATTAAAAGAAAAATGGGTACTTCTGAACGTGTAACTATCGATGGAAAAGAATATTCTCCAGAACAGCTCTCAGCAATGACTCTTCAAAAATTAAAAAGAGACGCTGAGGCTTACTTAGGTCAACCAGTTAAAAACGCAGTAATTACTGTTCCTGCATATTTTAACGACGCAGAAAGGCAAGCAACTAAAAATGCAGGAAAAATCGCTGGACTTAATGTTCTAAGAATTATTAATGAGCCTACAGCAGCAGCACTTGCTTACGGTCTTGATAAAAAAGAAACAGAACAAACCATTTTAGTATTTGACTTTGGTGGTGGAACTTTTGACGTATCTATTCTTGAACTTGGAGATGGTATCTTCGAAGTAAAATCAACTGCTGGGGATAACATGCTTGGTGGAGATGATGTTGATGATTTAATTATTAATTTCATTGCGGACTCTTTCAAAGCTGCTAATGGAATTGACTTAAGAAAAGATCCAACTGCACTTCAGCGTCTTAAAGAAGCAAGTGAAAAAGCAAAAATTGAACTTTCCACAAAGATGAAAGTAGAAATTTCAATTCCTTTTATCACTGCAGATCAGAACGGACCAAAGCACGTGAAAGAAGAAATTACTCGTGCTAAGTTTGAAGAGATGCTAGCACCTATAATTAAAAAACTTGAAGGTCCTGTAAAACAAGCAATTAAAGATGCTAATGTTTCAATTAGCGACATAAACAAAGTTATTTTCGTTGGTGGTTCCACTAGGATTCCTTCAGTGCAAGAACTTGTGAAAAAAATTACTGGTAAAGAAGGAGACAAATCAGTTAACCCTGATGAAGCAGTTGCTGTAGGAGCTGCAATTCAAGCAGGAGTTATTGCTGGAGATGTTAAAGACGTACTACTTCTTGACGTGACTCCTCTTTCTTTAGGAATTGAAACTCTTGGTGGAGTTTTCACAAAACTAATTGAAAGAAACACAACTATTCCAACTAAGAAGTCTCAGATCTTTAGTACAGCAGCTGACAATCAGCCTGCAGTAACAATTCGTGTAGCACAAGGTGAACGTTCCATGTTTAACGATAACAAAGTTTTAGGACAATTCGATTTGACTGGAATCCCTCCAGCACCACGTGGTGTACCTCAAATTGAAGTAGCTTTTGACTTAGATGCTAACGGAATTATTCAGGTTTCGGCAAAAGATATCGCGACCAGTAAAGAACAATCTATCAAAATCACTGGGTCAAGTAACCTAAGTGATGAAGAAGTTCAAAAAATGCGTGATGAAGCTGCAGAAAATGAAGAATCTGATAAGCTTAAAAAAGATTTAATTGAAGCACAAAATACTGCTGAGTCAACAATTTATCAAACTAACAAACTTATTGATGAAAACAAAGATAAAATTGACAAAAAAGTAAAAGCTGATATTGAAGAAAAAGTAAAAGCTCTTGAAGCAGTAAAAGGCAGCGAGGATGCAGATACAATTAATGCAGCTCTTGAAGACTTGAACAAATTGGTTCAGGAATTTTCAACTAAGATGTATCAAGATGCAGCAGCAGCGCAAGGTGCAGCACCAGGCGCAGATGCAAAAGCAGCAAGTAGCGACTCATCTAATAAAGATGAAAAAGTTGTAGATGCTGAGTTTGAAGAGAAAAAAGAATAAGTTTTTTCATCAATATTATTTTTTTTTATTTTTTACTATATTTTATAACTAATATTAACTAAAATTTATATTCGAAAACTGGCCATGGCACAAAACAAAGACTATTACAATCTTTTAGGCGTTGACAAAAGCGCAACTAAAAAAGAGATAAAAAAAGCTTACAAAAAGCTTGCTATGAAGTATCACCCAGATCGTGCTCCTGAAGAAAAAAAAGTAGAGTACGAAGAAAAGTTCAAAGAAATTAGTGAGGCAGCATCTGTACTGGGTGACGACACAAAACGTTCTAAATATGATCAGTTTGGTAGTTCAGCCTTTAGTGGTGGCGGCGCTGGTGGTTCTGGTTTTCAAGGTTTTGATTTTTCTGACATCATGTCTCAGTTTCGTTTTGGTGGTGGTGGCGGTGATGATATTTTTGATTCTTTATTTGGTGGCAGAGGTCAACGTGGGCGCCGAGTTTACCAAGGTTCAGATCTTCTTTACGAAATGACTATAACTCTTGAAGAAGCAGCTACTGGTACAACTAAAACAATTCAAATCAATAAATTAGATCATTGTGGTGAATGTAAAGGAAAAGGTGGAACTAATATCTCTTCTTGTTCTACTTGTAATGGTTCAGGCCAAACAAGTACTGTGCAACGAACACCTTTTGGTGCATTCAGGCAACAACGTCCATGTCATGCATGTGGTGGGGAAGGAGAAGTTCCAGAAAATGTTTGCGGACCATGCGGTGGCGAGGGACTTCAAAGAAAGAAAAAGAAACTTGACGTGAAAGTTCCAAAAGGAATAGAATCAAATATGCGTTTAAGATTAACAAGAGAAGGGGAAGCAGGTAAAAATGGCGGACCTTACGGGAATCTGTTTGTCCAAATATCTATCTCTGCTCATAAATACTTTGAAAGACGGTCTGACAATTTACATATCACAGTTCCAATTAGTTTTCATCAAGCAGTTTTAGGAGACGAAATTGAAGTGCATACAATTACTGGAAAAGCAATTTTAAAAATTCCAAAAGGCACAGATTCAGAGACTATTTTTAGAATGAAAGGTAAAGGTATGCCTCACTTACGTTCAACTACTATTGGTGATCAGATGGTTAAAGTCCACATTGAAGTTCCTAAGAAAGTTTCTAAAAAACAAAAAGAAGCGCTTGATAAGTTCAAAGACAACCCAAGTAAAGGTTTCTTCGCAGATTTGTTCAGCAAGTAAACGCTGTATTATTATCTTTTATTAGAATTATTTCTCTAAAACCAGTCTCTCACATAACCATGCATTTCTTCGTGTACTATCCATAGAATCAAAAGTATCGCGTCAATACTAGCAGCGTGATCCTGGACTCCCCATTGTGGACAGAAATTTGTTGCAATTTGTAGTGGCCATAAAAAAGATTTGTATCCACCATACAAACAATCCAAAAATAAATGCATCGTCCATCCAAATGCAATCACAAAAAAGATACTGCTCCATTTACGCCGATCTGCTTTATGTTTAAACACATAGTCAGACGAAAAAATAATTCCAATTAATCCAAATAATAATACAAATGTAAGTGAATGTGAAAATACTCCATGCAAATCAACATGTCCAGAAGAAAAAAACGAAACAATCCAGGAGATTACAATGTCAAAATCAGGTGCTAAGCCAGCTACTCCACCAACTACAATCAAATAGCGAGGAAAATGCTTCTTTCCAAAAACGTAGTGCCGAAGTAAATCTAAAACAACAATTGTGATTAGAACATGTGTTACTGCAAGCGCCATATTATCTACTTGTAGTCTCGGACGCCTTAAGAATCTTTTCCTTATTTTTCAGGCAGTTACCGTTAAATTTATAAATAAACTGCTTACCTACTCAGTATTCCATTATCACTAGCTAAGCTAGGAGGAAATTAATCATGAATCATAAAAAAGCACTCGCTGCAATCAAAGCAGCAAAAGAAGCTCGTAAAGAGCGAAAATTCTCTGAATCCTACGATTTAGTAATCAATCTTAAGAACTTAAATGTTAAGTCAAACCCAGTTAAAGTGGCAGTTGTTATGCCTCATACAACTGGACGTAGTATCAAAGTTTGCGCTTTTGTTGGTCAAGAACTAGCAGAGCAATCAAAAAAATTCTGTGATAAAACAATTACTGATTTCGAATTCGCTAGCTGGAAAGGCAAAATTAAAGAAATCAAAAAATTAGCAGAAGAATATGACTTTTTTATCGCTCAAGCAACTGTTATGGCAAAAATGGCAGGTACATTTGGGAAAACTCTTGGTATGAAAGGGAAAATGCCTAATCCTAAAGCAGGTCAAGTAGTACCTCCAAACGCGAACCTTCAGCAATTAGTTGAACGTCTTGGAAAAACAGTTAGTGTTGTAGCACGTAAAGCAACCAATTTACAATGTATCGTTGGAAAAGACTCTATGAGTGATGACGAAGTTGCAGAAAACATTGAAACAGTCTACAAGACAGTTGTAAAAGCACTTCCAAATGAAGAGCAAAATGTCAAAAAAGTCCTACTCAAATTAACAATGGGAAAACCGGTGATTCTATAATGCCATCCGAAGCGAAATTAAGCCTAGTTAAATCCTTAATCAAGGATATGAAGGAGTTTCCAGTAGTGGCTGTTGTAGATATTGAATCACTTCCTGCACAACAGTTTCAAAAAATGCGTGCAACTCTTAGAAAAAAAGATGTAAAAATTGTTGTAGCAAGAAAAAAACTTCTAACTTTAGCTCTTAAAGAGGCAAAAAAGCCACAGATGGATCAACTTGAAGCAAAATACAAACGTATGCCTGCTTTATTATTTGCAAAATCAAACCCGTTTGCTCTTTATGCAACTATTCAAAAAAACAAATCAGATGCACCTGCAAAAGCTGGAAACATCGCTCCAAAAGATATCGTAATCAAAGAAGGACCAACTAATTTCGTACCAGGCCCTATTATTTCAGAATTAGCAGCTGTTGGAATTAAAACCAAAGTTGACTCAGGAAAACTTGCAATCGTTCAAGATGCTGTTGTAGCAAAAGAAGGCGATGAAATTTCCGCAGCATTAGCTAGTATGCTTAAACGTCTTGATGTTAAACCAATGGAAATTGGTCTTAATCTTGTAGCAGTTTGGGAAGACGGATTTGTTTTCGACGCTAAAACTTTAGCAATCGATGAAGATGAATTCAGAGCAACCATTGTGCAAGCAGCTCAGTGGGCAACTAACCTTTCAGTTGAAGTGGTTTACCCAACTAAAGATAATGCTAACTTACTAATTCAAAAAGCATTTAGAAACGCAAAAGCTGCTGCAATTGAAGCTGCTTATCTTTGTGATGATACCAAAGAAAGTATTCTTGCAAAAGCAGATGCTCAGGCAAGCGCAGTTAAAGCAAAGGCTAAAATGGAATAAGTAAGAAAAAGTTTCAAAAATCACAGTTATTAATATAACAACTAAAAAAAACAAAAAAACATAATTCGAAAATACGAAACAAAATATCGTGAGGAATAATACCATGGAATACGTTTATGCTGCAATGCTACTACATAAAGCAGGCAAAGAAGTAAAAGAAGATACAATTAAAGCAGTTTTAACAGCTGCTGGTGTAACAATTGATGAAGCACGAGTAAAAGCTCTTGTGGCTGCTCTAGATGGAGTAGACATTGAAGAAGCAATTAAAAGTGCTGCTGTAGCCGCTCCTGTAGCTGCTGCACCTGCAGCCGCTCCTGCTGCAGAAGAGAAAAAAGAAGAAAAGAAAGAAGAAGATAACAAAAAAGCCGATGAAGCAGCAGCTGCTGGTCTTGGCGCACTCTTCGGATAAATTTTCTTTTATCTTTAATTTTTTATTTTCATTTTTTTTTTTTTTTTTAAGTGAAAATAATG
>Ga0008649_10003126_pt1 | contig 11523 bp, 10 predicted proteins | sample SaaInlV_130m_DNA_2_FD_66601 | JGI IMG/M metagenome (GOLD analysis project Ga0008649, IMG submission 66601) | Marine microbial communities from expanding oxygen minimum zones in the Saanich Inlet - SI037_S2LV_130m_DNA | ecosystem: Environmental > Aquatic > Marine > Intertidal zone ... | reverse complement strand
AATACTACTGACTATAGGTTTAACACCTATGTCATTAAATATTTTCTTATTTTTTGAAATACATATTGCCTCTTCATCTGACCCAGGCAAAATGAATTCAATTTTTTCATTTTTTACAATGTCCAAAATTTTTTCAATATATCGATTATCAGAGCCGTTAGGCACCTGATAGTAATTATCCAACAATTCCTTTGAATTACCTGATGAATTACTATCAACACCAACTAGGTAGTATGAAAAAATAGAACTTTTATGTAGACAACCAAGTAATGTAGGAACTGTGGAGCCACCCACGCACGTAACTAACAAGCGTATTTTTGTCATAATACTTCCATAATTAGATCTTGGCCGTTCTTAAAATCAGTTTTTCGTATTGATTGATTGACTCTAATATCTATTGTTGCAATACTACCTATAATAGATTCAAAATATTTTGGAGCTAAACCGAGGTTACCTGGCAAAGTGCGTTTAATGCCAATATTTTCACATGAAAACCTTTGTCCAGCCAATATTAATCTTGTGGAAACTATTGAACGTAGGTACTTCATTCTTGTATTGTTAACAGCTTCTGATACTTCTTTTTGCATAGTTCCCATCATTTTTTCTGCCGCTCTCACACGTTCTACCATCTCTTTAAAGCCCGCAATATTTAATGATATTTTATGATCAAATCCGGGTTGACTAGGATCAAGTGAAAAATGTTTTTCTAACAATGTGGCTCCTGCTCCTACAGAAAGGAATGCCGCATCACTTCCCAAAGAATGGTCAGAAAAACCAACATCATAACCATATTTTTCTTTCAGCCAGCCGATTGTTGACAGATTAAGGCTATCAAGTGGAGCAGGATAAAGTGATGTACATTGAAACAATGAAATGTCATTATTACCTGCAGATTTTGAGGTTTCAATAGCAAGATTAATATCATCTACATTGGCCATTCCAGTAGAAATTAGCAGTGGACGCCCCAATGAAGCGAGATGGCGTACCATGGGAATATGGGTTAATAAACCTGAAGAAATCTTCCAACAACTTGGCTCTAATTTTTCTACCCACTCCGCTGTACCAATATCACCTACGGTTGTAAACACATCCAAACCATTCTCACGTGCAAGATTAAACATATTAGCTGTTTCTTCACGTGTTAATTCACTACCTTTGAATACTTTATAACTCTCAGAGCCAACTACATAATTTAAGTCTGCATCAATCGTCTGAAGCTTAACCGCATCAGCCCCAGCATCTGCAGCTGCCTGAATCATACTTGCACAGTTCTCGACACTACCCTCATGATTAATTCCAATTTCAGCAATTATATATATACTATTTTCCATTATTTACCCTTTACGGTTACTATTTATTTAAGATGTAAAACAATAAACTATCGTCAAATTGTGAGATATATTTATTTGATGGTATTCTTAGAATACCTTTATGAGTCGCTGGATTAATAGAAGTTGATGTTGGAATAAAGATAGCCGACAATCCGAAATTTTTAATTAATTTCTCAATGTCTCGCTTTCTATAAAAAGAGACGTGTGTTGGGTCATTTGCAATAGCGGGAGGCAATATACCTAATAATAATCTAACTCTAGAAATAAAAGACGCTATATTGGGTAGAGACATAAGTATCAAACCTCCTGGCTTAGTAACTCTTTGCACCTCTTTTAAGTAATTACTAGGATCTTGAAGATGTTCCAATACTTCAAAAGACACAACCACATCAAAAAAATCATCCTCAAAATCGAACTTGTCCAACTCAAGATTGGCCTTTTGAAGATACTCACAATTGGAAGAGCAGCGGCTTAATGATTCATTAGAAATATCAATAGCTGCAATACAATCTGGGCTATTACCAGCAATAAATTGGACCCATCTACCAGTACCAGGTCCAATATCTAAACATTTTTTTCCTTTTAAGCCATAATTTTCTAGACATGAGATGATCCCTTTATCTTTTCTACTCATTTTTTTTGAATTAAAATCATAAACTGTATCCACTTTATGAGAGAACAGATTATCAAATTGTCTTTCAACATTAATTTTATTAGCCATAGCACCCTCTCTCATTATGAAAAATATTTTTCCTTAACTTTTTTCCAAGCAAACCGGTCTAATGAATAAATAACATGATCAATAGGCTCCCCCTCGAACATATACCTGTCTTTCAAAATCGCTTCTTGAATAAACCCTATTTTTTTTAAGGTGAACCTGCTTGCGATTTGATTGGAATAAGCGCCACCAAATACCTTTCTAAGCTTCAAATTATCAAAACCAAATCTCAACAACAAAAGTGTAACCTCTGAAGCCACTTTCTTTCCCCAGTATGTTTTATCACCTACAAATAAAGCAAATTCAAAAACTTCAGTATTATAATTAACAGAAGAAATAGAGCCATTGCCAATATATTTATCACCTTCTAACGTATAAATCCCAAATAAATATTTTTCTCTATTATTTCTAAATGATTGAACATAGTTAGTGGCATTTAGATGGCTCCAAACCGTATATTTAGCCTCTAAATATTTATTTATTTCCGGATTGTTTAACCATTCTATATAATCTTTATTAACATCATCAACTGTAAATTCTTTAAGATAGTAGGTCTTATATTGTAATTTCATAATCTTGTATAATCCTCTCATTTCCAACGCTTGCTAAAAATAGAATCTCCGTTGTTTAAATAGCCTCAAGTAGCTTTCTTGATGGAATCCCACCAATGTGTTAATTTTTGAGAGGATTACACTTACATCCACATAAACACAATATTTGCTATTTTATAAAAACTAAAAATACCTCATAATTTTAATAATTTTAATAATAAAGGGTACGAAGTAAGGTCCAATGCCGCCTCATCAGATATTTTAATATTGAACTCCTCTTCAATGGAAAGTATAATACTCATATGATTCATCGAATCCCATGAATCAATTACATCAAAAGATGTAGAATCATTAATATCACGCACATCTATTTCTAGAATTAATGCGAGTATTTCCTTAAGCTTTTCATTATTAGACATTATTTTTCTCCATAAAATTTTTAAAAGATACCGACTTAAACTGATTTTTTTCAATACATTCAACTTTAGGCATAGGTAGTAATAATTCCAACGATAGCTCATTACCAATAACTACTTCAAAACCATTTCTTATATAGAAGTCTTCAGTTTGTTTATTTTTTTTTGTTGGTATGTGAATACCCTTAATAGATGAATAACCCATATCATAAATTTTCCGACAAATCGTATCTAAGAAAACATACTCTACACTACGCCCTAAGGCTCTACATGACATCAGGAATGTGTCGATGGCAGGCAAGTTGCAAACACGATCAATTTCAACTATTGCCACCCCTACCAAACCTAGACTTCCAAACTTATCATTATAGTCTAGAGTAAATATTCGAAAATTTGAGCTTTGATACATTTCCTTGATATTTTGCTCTGTATATCGCTTTCCTGTCAAATTAAACTGATTTGTTTTTTGAGTAAGTTGAGACACTCTAGAAATTTCAGAACTATTACAATAGGAGACTTGGACATTAATCTCTAAACTCTGAATATATGAAGAAATATCAACTACACTACTTGTAGATTTCCTCCTGAAAGAATCAGATATATACATTTTTGTTCTTAAAGCGTCTTCATTTGTCAAACTGTAACGATCAAAAAAACCTTTTTCATTTATGGTATTGATAACTTCAATAGGATTTTTAGTCATATGGATCACAGTAACATTCGAAAGTTTATCTCTTACTAACTGGCACTCAAAATCACTATCATCAATAAAAACAAAAGAATCCAAACCAAGATTTAGCTCTTCTGCAATTGATTTAATATTTTCAATTTTATTTTTCCAATTAATCCTATATGCAGCTATATCATTTTTCTGCAAAACCATGCCGTGATGTTTTTCAAAAACCTCCCAAACATCTTCTTCATTATTTTTAGAGCATAATGCCAAAACAATTCCATTTTTAGACAAAGTCTTAAGCATATGCTGGAACTCTTCGAAAATACCTCCCAATGCACCGCTACCAATTTGAAGGTTTTGCACACCATCTTCACCGACAACCCCTCCCCAAATTGTATTATCACAATCACATACAATAACTTTTTTACTCAAACCTTTTAAAGCTCTAATGTATTTAACACTTTCTAGCGCATATTCTCTAAGAGCAGCTAATGAGTATGGAGAGGCTGCACTAATACGCCTCTCTTGGTCATAAAAATCATTATAGCCAATACGAGAAACTAAAGATTGTGAGCAAATTAAAAAGCAATCTAAAAACTTTGAAAAGACAGAGGATAACTTACGATTTATATCAAGTATAAAATCATTCACCCCATCATTATAATGATTATCAAAAATACCTAAAGGTGATAAAACATACAACTCTAATGAGGGCCATAATACCACGGCATTAGACCTATTTCTAATCTCAAATAAACAATTTTCCACAAACTTTATAATGTTTTCTGTAGCCGACTCTCTCTCGGAGAGGGTAAATGAAGGGTACAAATAAGATAGTTGTTTATAAATCATTTCAAGATGATAAAACACCAATATAACATCTGAATCCTGGTTAACTAATTCCGAATCCAATGCTATAATATCTTGAAATATATTATCAAATCCGCCAAATTTACACTCAATGTCAAGGTTAGACTGAAGTCCGTAATATTCAATATAATCTCCAACTTGATCTACAGTAATATTCCTCAAAATAGAGATACTTACCTTTGGTAAATTTGTTAATTTATTTCCATTAAGTCTTTTTTTGACCTTTAAAAAAGTTAATTCTGACATTATCTTATCACCAGATATCACCATCTTTTTTTTGAAGAATCATTGCCATAGAACGTGGTAAAAATTTCATCTTAGCCGGATACCCACTTGGAGCGGCAGAAAATGAGGATAATACTCTAAATCCAGCGTCTTCCGCAAGTTTTATTAACTCCGACTCTTTCTTGATTTCATATATATGATCTATTTCTGCCGCAGTCAACGCTGCGGTCACAAAAGCCACACCTTTTTGTTTCAAATTAGCATTTAAATTTTTTAAAAGACTTAGTGGGTCTTCAAGGTGCTCAATCAAGAAACAAGAAATCCCAAAATCATTTAATTCCTTTGTCCTATATGTTGTTGCATCGGATACAACAAAAGAAATTCTATCTTTAAATCCGTTTACTCTGGAGAATTCTTTTGCCATTTCAACTGATGTTTCACTTATATCCACACCAACAGTATTAACACTTGAGCATTCACTTGCTGTCAACATACTCCAAATTCCAGATCCAGAACCAAGGTCTATTATTCTAGAGTCGGTATTACGAATTCTATTTAGAAAATGATCTTTAAAAAACGTATTTAATTTTAGGTGGTGCTCCCATGCAAACGTTGTAACATAAACCCCCCAAAAATAATTCATCATAAAGGCGTTGTTGTTATACACATCTCTATAGACCTCTTCGTAATTAGAATTTTCGTATTTCTCTGTTTTTTCATATCTCATTTGCGAGCGATTAACATCTGCAACAAAAGATTTATACCCATGGATAAGTCTTTCCATACAAGATTCGCCCAAAAATGTCTTACTCCAGTTAAGCATTTTGTTCGCTAATAAATCAAACTCACTCTTATTGTTTTTTCTATTTTCATAAACTTTACTAGATAGAAGTTTGGCGTTAGCATCCATTGTATTAAAAAAATCATTCATATTTTTAAAGTCATTCATATTTTTAAGGTCATTCATATTTTTAAGGTCATTCATATTTTCAAAATAATCCATAAGGGGTAATATTTAAGTGCATTGTTAAATAATACTCAAGTGTCGCTCATATCTCCATATTTATCATCGATAATATCCGCTACTCTTACGCCAGCCATACCATCATTATACTTCGTGAAATATTTTTTTAATAGTGTCTTTCTTGCAGTAACTCTATATTCTTTGCTCCATTCATATTCAATGTTTTCGATAGAAGTCAAAAGAAACTCTTTGAGTTTTGAGAGCATATCTACCTCTCTTCGATCAAATAAAAAAACACTTTTTTTCATTAAACTGTAAACATTCTTTTTCAGTGGCGCAAGATCAGGGTTATCAATAAAAATTACAGGCTTACCTGATAGTAACGCCCAAGAAAGGGTGCTAGTAGCGTGGGTTGTAATAATAACTCTAAACTCACCAAGCAAATACCTCATATCTGTTGATTTTTCAAATACTGTGATATTATTCATTTTAGATGCTAATGTAATAATAGGATCAATATCTGTATACCTTCGATTAAATGCAGGATAGGTTTTATACATCACTTTATGTGGGATTTCATTAAAAACTTTTAAGTACTCTACTTCCTGGTAAGACTTTACCTCATCATTAATATAATTAATCATAGCGCCCATATTGCCCATATAAAGATTTGTAGAGACGAACACAATAGGGCAATTAAACTGATTGTACTGCTTTCTTAAATGGGCCGCTTTAAAATATCTTTTAGGCAAGCCAACGGCAATACTCTCCCCTTTTTTAGTCAAATTACTTTTTGCAATTTCAGACATTTCATCATTATATGTTAGAAATAAATCAGCAATATTGACTTCATAAAGAGACTTCTGGAAATCATAATCCTCAGAAATTTCATGCGTTACACCATGCTGAACACCTATAAAAGGTATGTTTCTCTGATGACATTCTTGAGCAAGAGCAATATGAACTGGGCGATGAGGACTATTGGATATTACAATAGTCTTCTTTTTATTTATTACTCTGTTTAAAATATTCTCCCATTGCGTACGAGCATAATCCTGAGTATTAACGGAAGTAATCACCTCTGCTAAAAACATTTCTACGCAAGGATTGACAGCCTCACTCGCCAACCAAGGAGTTATTCTTTTTAAGATTACTGGTTTAATAATTCTAAATAACTCTTCAAAATCACAACTCGAGGGTAATGCGGTATTCGGCATAGAAAGATTTAATTGCTCGATAGCAATGCCTTTTTTTGCTGCTTGTGCGGCACCTTCAATGATTAGGAAGTTCTCTTTAGCTATTAGAAGTTGTTTTTCTGCTAAAAATTTTGGGGCTTTTTTCCAAAAATTTACTGCCAATCGAAAAAAGAGAGTCTCTATTCCTCCTAGCTTTAAACGGTCCCAAAAATTAGCTAGATTTTTAGGATCGGGATAAACTCGACAATCTTCATTAATAGAAGATTCAACAAACTGAGAATTGGATGATAATAATTCAGTCCAAGGCGAATTCAACTTAACTTCATCTGATTTTATTGATAAAAACAACCTTGGCTTATAAAAGTCAGACTCTCTTAGACATGCCGCCTTATATATCATGCGTTCAAAATTTATAGCTAGCCTAGAGATTGATATTGCATAATCACGAAATTTATGCACTCTAACAATAGAATCATAGAGATCAGTTGTATACTGAGCCGTTTGCTGGTGAAAGGTGCGGACCTCCCCTCTACTCCATCTAGCTTCTACATTTTCAACATTCAGATCATTCCGCCAAAGTAATGCAGGTGAACTTGTCTTAATTTTCACATGTTTTGACAGTCCCTCATCAAAAGCACGAGTCAAGGCCTCGGTGCTATCACAAAAAATAGTGTCAAAATCTGATAATAAATGATTAGTCTTCATATTTATATTATTTAATTAATTTAAGGCAATCGATAATTTTTCTAGATGCATACCCATCACCATAGTAGTTACCTAAATTTTTTTTACTGCTGTGAAAAGGTGTATTATCAGGAGTCCCACTAAACAATCGTTTCAAGAGAATGTTGACTGTCGTAACAATATCCTTCATATCAGTACCTATGACCTTATTCCATCCCAGTTCCACAGTCTCAATCCACTCTGTTTGATCCCTCAGGGTTATACAAGGGGTTCTTAAAAAGTACGCTTCTTTTTGAACACCTCCTGAATCAGTACAAATCAACATAGAGTGTTTTTCGAGTGAAATCATCTCCAAATAAGTTACAGGTTTTATTATAAATAAAGACTCTGCCAAGAGACTAAGCTCCTCTGATTGCTTAATGATCTTTCCTGTTCTAGGATGCAATGGGAGAACTATTTTAATTTTCTTTGAAATTATTGAAAATGCAGATAAAATATTTTTCAACTTATTGTAATTATCCGTATTTTCCGCTCTATGGATTGTCAAAAGTATAAAAGGGGTTTTTTTTATATTAGTTATCCCCAGCACTCTAAATAGACTATCATCAATTTTATTTTTTTCTGTCTTACCATAATGTAGAATGCAGTCATACATTACATCCCCTGTAAAACAAACCCTGGGGTTGTCTATAGTAACTTCTTCGGCAGCTCTACTTTCATTAATATCAAACCCTTCTTTTTGTAAATTCATCATTGCAGCTTGAGTTGGGCAACATAAAATAGTTGAAAGGTGGTCTGTTAAAATGCGATTTTGTTCTTCTGGCATTTCCTTACTGTAAGATCGCAAACCAGACTCAACATGTACAACAGGAATACGAAGTTTACTTGCAGTTAAAGTAGCAGCAAGAGTTGAATTAGTATCGCCATACACAACAATAGCATCTGGAGACTCTCTATGATAAACTTTCTCTAATGCGCTTAGCATCTCACCAGTTTGCTGGGCGTGACCACCTGAGCCTATTTTTAGATTAAGGTATGGTTTCGGTATATTTAATTCATCAAAAAATACACTCGACATATTCTGATCGTAATGCTGACCGGTATGGATAATTTTTTCATCAATATTATTTGATAGATTATATTGATTCCAAAGTTTAATTTCGCGACTAAGTGCTGCAGCTTTTATAAATTGTGGTCTTGCACCAATAACAGTTATTATCTTCATCATTTTGTATTTAGAATATTCATAATTCTCTCTGTACCACGCCCATCTACAATCTCAAGACATCGTTTAGACTGCTCTATTACATCCCCATCATTAATAATTTTTTTTAACAAATTACAAATATCTTGCACGCTGACACAATTATCACTTCCCATCCACCAAATCAACCCTCTTTTATCCAATTCTCTAGCAATTTCTACTTGATTCTCGGCTGATGTTATAACCAATGCAGGTAATCCCAAACAAAGACGCTCCCAAGTTGTAGCACCTCCTGCTCCAATAGCAAAATCTACTTCAGACATAAGTGGCGCAAGTGTAGGCAGGTCAAAGTGTAAATGAATATTATCTCGCCCTTTAATCAAATCACAAATAAATGTCTTTCTTGGATTGTTACTTGATATAACAATGTGTAATTTAATATGAAAATAATTAAGACATAGTAAAGCCATTATAGAGCGCTCCGTTAATCTTTTACTATCAATTCCTCCAAAATAAATAAGAATTTTTTTTATTTTCTCTTTGGGTCGGTAATATTTTCGAAACTTTTTATAATGCGGTTGCAATAAAGCATAAGTTGGCCCCAATAACAATACACAATTCTCAGGCACTAGATATTGATAACGCCTATCCATACCATGCACTAAGTTTTGATCAATTAATATATCACAAGCATGTTTTCGATTAGCCAAATCATCTATAACTATCAATTTACAACAATAATCACTGAGTGATTTTTCCCAATAAATATCCAAAGCATAATGATCTACTATTAACATATCTACATGAGTCACATCTAGTATATTTTTAGTCTGTTCTGCATCTACTTGCCAATGACAGCCTAATCGCTCTATATTGTAACTATCAACTTCCTTATAAGATGTACCCTCCTCCCCAGGCAAGACAAATACTTTATAATTTTTATTACGAATATATGAAATCAAGTTGCCGGGGTGGCTACGACAAATAAAAAAACACTCTATTCCATATGTCCTCATTCTTTCTGCCAAAGTAATAGATCGAACTACATGACCAGTGCCTATTAAATTTGAAGCATCAACCCTAAACGCAATTTTCATAGGTAGATCAACTTAGCTTATTCCATTGAGATGGATTTATCAATCTAACATCACTAATGTTCAAGGATTTTGGAGGGTGTACGACTTTACTTTTAAGAGTTATAGACAATATTTCTTCTAGCTGTTGTATATTATCAACACCAACAACTATTTTATCAATATACGGATTATCCATAGCAAAACCAATTGCCGCTTCAACAGCAGTAATATCATACTCAAGTAGCCACGCATCCAAAACTTCCCATATCTCTTTCCAATGATTAAATTTTTCCGGTCTATCAGACTTACTCATCAACAATAAACCTTGAAGAAAGATAGAGCGCACATGAATTTCAACCCCAGCGTCATTCATCTTTTTCATCCAGCCAGATATCATAAAACGTTGATCCAGCAAGTTATATGGCATCTGAATTATGTCGGGCTGAAAAGAATCCCATAAAGCATCAAGTTGGTTACAATCATAAACCGAGAACCCGATTTTTTCAACAATATTCTTTTGTTTTAAATCTTGAAGAGCTTTCCAGATCTCAACCCCATTCGATTCAAGCAGTTGGTCTGGTCTATGTAAAAGTAAAGCCGAAATCCTTGTAACCCTCAAACGCAATAAAGATTTTTGTACTTGATTTAAAATCCATGTATTTATGTTGGTACACTCATTTGGAATTTCAGGTAGTTTTGTGACAATACGCCAATCTTCTACATTTGTCATTCCTAGACGCTTCTCACTTTCACCATAAGAAATGGCAGTATCTAACGTATCAATCCCTTTTGCCCATGCCTGCTGTAGAATAGACGTCATCGTGGTTGTATCCATTTTCCCATCAGTATTGGCAACACCGTAATCTAAACCAAATTGAACTGTCCCTAGAGCTAGTTGCATTATTGCAATATCTTTTTTAAACTGCTGATTACACTATTTTGCTGATATTTATCCAGAGTTGGGTATATTGGCAAACTAATAGCCTCTTGATAATATAGCTCTGCGTGTGGAAAGTCACCTTCACTAAAACCAAGGTTTTTATAATAAGGTTGTGTATGTACAGGTATATAGTGTAGATTCACCCCTATACCTTCGTCACGCAGGGATTGAAATATTTGAGCATGGTTTTTTTTCAAGAATTTACACTGCAATCGAATAACATATAAATGGCATGATGAAAAATTATCGACGTGTTGGTGTGGTGTGATTATTGGTAGTTCAGACAGCTCTTTGTTGTAGTGTGCCGCAATATTCTGTCTTTTGTTAATATAGTTATCAATTCGATTCATTTGACTAACACCTAGAGCAGCTTGTATATCAGTCATACGGTAGTTAAAACCAAGATCAATTTGTTGATAATACCAAGGGCCATCTGGCAAATGACTCATCTGATCTGAAATTCGAGTAATTCCATGACTAGATAATCGTCTCATCTTGCTTGCAAGTTTTTCATCATTCGTCATAGCCATCCCCCCCTCACCTGTTGTGATAATTTTTACTGGATGAAAACTAAATACAGTAATATCACTATACTTACAACTACCTATGTTTATGTTGTGATACTTTCCTCCAATTGCATGGGAAGCATCTTCTATAATTTTAAAGCCATAT
>Ga0008649_10003118_pt1 | contig 11538 bp, 10 predicted proteins | sample SaaInlV_130m_DNA_2_FD_66601 | JGI IMG/M metagenome (GOLD analysis project Ga0008649, IMG submission 66601) | Marine microbial communities from expanding oxygen minimum zones in the Saanich Inlet - SI037_S2LV_130m_DNA | ecosystem: Environmental > Aquatic > Marine > Intertidal zone ... | reverse complement strand
TATTGTTGGCAAGCCTCGCTCAGCTTGGTAATCATATTACTTACTGACTGTCCATAGCGAACAAGGCTGTTGCCTTTTTTAATATCTCGTTATCCCGTTTAGCACGCCACAGTTGCTTCTTTAGTGATTGTATCTCTTACTGTTCTGGTGTCATTGCTTTGCCACTTGTTGGTGTTTGACCATTAAGCTCTGCTAAGTATTGCTTCTTCCAGCGTGCAACGGCTGTTGGGCCTGCGCCAGATATGTCAATAATTTGTCTGTTAGTGTAGCCTTCATTGACCATTAATTTTATATAATCTAGCTTTTGTTCAACTGTGAACATTACACGTTGCTTTCTGGTTTTTACTTGTGTCATTTATTGACCTCCTTATAGTTTGTATTATAAGGCTATCTTTGTGTCCAAGTTTGTCAGGCCACTACAGATTAACGGACCACTACAGTTTGTCAGGCCACTACAACTATACATCTTTAGCAACCCCGCATGCTTCCATTCCTATAACCATCTTAGAAATAGAAACTCTTTTTAGGTTATAACATTGGATTATACGATGGAACCATGGGGGGATACTACGCTCAAACTTTACCTCAAGCACTGTATATCCAGGCTTGGCTAATTTCCAGTAATTTTGCTTATCTTTATTAAATAACTCTGTTGATAGTTGGGCTTTAATATCGCTATCAAATGTAAGACGGAATAATAATCCATATTTATTTACGTATGGACCCCTGATGTATTCAATTAACACTGTTGGCTTCAGTCTTTTTCTAATACTATCAAAAGCAAACTTCTCTATTAATTCATTACCTGGATATAACTCCAATAACTTTGCACTATTATCCATGGCAAGGAAATAAATTAAATGTGAATACTTAATCTCTACTCTTTCCTTGTAAGTTCGATTATTAACACGCCCTTTTTCCTCAAGATATACAGGCACTAAAGTGTCTTTGTCTTTTGAGTATGTGCGAATTCTATACTTCCTTCGTCTTTTAATACCATCAACCTTTTCATTAAAATTAGTTAATTGTCTATTCTCAAAATACAAAGATCTTACAATATATTTATTACCCATATCTGGGTGCACATATCCATCATAATCCATAAAATGCTGGATTTCAGATTCAATATTTTTTGCTAGAGCGCTACTTAGAACATATTTAAATTCATATCTGGAAAAACTTTGAATGCTATTATCTTTATTTGTGATCATTGGATTATATTAATAACTTTACCAGATCTACGTGTAAAAAAATACACCTTCTATTCTATGCATGGCTGTGGTAAAAATACAATATTACTATCGATATCTTCTCCTATTTTATTATTGATATTTAGCCAATTAGGGCTCAATGAATCAACTATATTAAGCTTTGAATTATTTGATATATTTATGCTTGGAGATGCATTCTTTGATCTTAATATTTTTATACTTCCTCCATCACTATAGCGCCAGTTCTTTGAAAAAGCACTAATATCTGTCACATTATTCTTTAAATCTACATAAGCCAATACAGCGCTAGAACCATCCTTAACAGCAATACCTATGTCATTACTACTAATAATAGAATTACACACAAGTACATTCGACCTCTCTCCTGTCGACACACCTTTATCGTTTGATTTTAATATAGAAGAATTGTTAATAATAACTGATGACTCCATTAAATCCACCCCATCATTTCCAGAGTTTGTAATTTTAATATCAACTAATCTAATGTTATTAGACATATCTATATCTATAGAGTCAGAAAAAGAGCTGTTAATGATAATGTTTTTAAAAAACATGTTATTAGTGTAAATCAAATGGAGCATATCATCATAAATAGAATTATTGGATAGAACTAGTCCGTCTACATTTATACCGCCTACATCATGAAAAGAAAGCATAGATGTATACCTAATTCCATCTATTTCAGTACCACTGCCTCCATCCATATGGATATTATTTAAAATACTGTTACTAGCATTCTTTCCATGAAAAGCCACCGTACCCCAAGGAGAATCTCGTTCATAACGCTCATAACGTATGGGGTCTGTTGTAGTTCCATTAGCAATAACCTTACTTCTAAATACCATACTAACGCCTGGATACAGTTTAAAAATAGTTCCTTTTAGTATTGTTGCAGGGTCGTTAATTTCAATATCGTCAGTTATGATATTCTCACCAGAAAATACTATACTCTCAATTCTATTTTGTTTACTATAACTATCAAATAAAATAGAATTATTAATAGATGGCAGTACCCCGGAAGATTCTAATTTCTTAATATTATAGTTGTTTTTTGAAAACTTATTTTTAACAGATGCATCCAATGGAGTACACTGACAATCCATTATAAAGTTAAATTCCGTTCTTGCAATAACAGCTTTCCAATGTTTTTTTGGATTGAAACCACTAAATTTATTTGCCTTAAATATTCTATTGGCATATATACTGATATTTAAAATAATGCTATCTTCATATCTTTCAAATGGAATATCAATATCATTGTCATCTAACACACCATTGTTATTAAAATCTAGGCTAATCTTGTTTGGCACCTTCTCATCAAAATCAATAACAATATTGGAAGCTGGAACTTCACCATCCATAACTAACTTTATTTTATTTTCAAAATAGTCCCAGACTATATCAGGTTCGGAACTTAACCTTAACTTTAGTAACTTTTCTAATTTTTTTATACTATTAATGAATCTCACATACTCCTTTTCTCTTATGGAATTTCTGCTGTACAAATCATAATCGCTCCCGCCACAACAAGACCAACTATCACTTAAACTGTTGTTTTTAAATAAATAATCCGGAAGCTGTAATAATTGAGAACTGCGTGAAAATGAAATATTTAGTTGTTCTGATATATCGTGAAGGTGTTTAGCCTCTAAAGACAAAATATTTTCATTTATAAATTTATTTAAATAATAATATTTACGATCAACAAACTTGCTACTGCCATGTAGAAGTTTTAATAATGAATTTGATGCCTCATCAAAAAAAATATTATCTGGAGTTCCTCCTCTCCAAGAATCAACATCATGTGGAATAGGGCTAACACCTCCAGTCCAAGGATCTAATACTAAACGCATATTATGAATTGAATCATTATGAACACTCTGTGCAAGGACTTGATATGCTGAAAACTTAGCCCAAGTATCAAGATCTATCCTTTTTAATAATTTATCAAGTGCATTATTACTAGTTTCGGAGTCTTTCATGAGTGATAAAAAATATTTTAAATCGCTATAATCATTTTTATCTTTTTGATTAAATACAGCTTGTTTTTCCCATAATCCAGGGTTATTAAATAAATCACCGCCAATGCCGATAAACGAATCTGAATTAAATTTTTCTCCTTTATATAGATTTACTGGCATAACTCCATTATTTCGAAGGAAACTTTCATCTAGTTTTTCGGTTTCAATATATACGCCATTACTCTTGTCATTAATAAAAACTTCTACCAATCTAACTCTTGGACTTAATACTCCAATATTTCTGGCCATATGCAAAGGAAAATAACTCAAAATTGCTAACATTTCTTGTGGGATACTATAGTCAAACACTCTTGTTCCGTTTATAATTTCACTTTTTTTAGTTTTTACTCTCCATGATTTAGCATTGAACATATAATTAAAAGGATTGTCGCCCTTATGCCTAACTTTAACTTTCTGCAAACTTCCATCTTCTTTAAGTTTATATGCACTCTTCCATCTTTTTGTTGACATGGGGACATTGTTAGTCAACTCTTTTATCTTTTTTTCTGGAATATAAAAGTAAACTTGAGGGAGGCCTTCTAATATAGAACTATTAAATGACTTAACAAACTTATCCATAGAAAGACTTACTTTGTATTTCAGCCAATTAATCCCTGTAGGACTAAGGCCGTATGTTTTATGTCGATAATTAAAATCATGAATAATGATGTTTAGCATAATAATCAAAAATACCACTATACTAATTAAAGAGATAAAAATTGACACTCTTGCCTTCAAAAAACCCCTTGTATAAATTTATCCATTACAAACCCTTTTGGATGCTATAGGCATCCTTGAAATTTGTAATTTGAATGTGATTTTTTTTATTTTATTAAGTTCATTTGGCATTGATATATATATCTTTTCGTCATAACCTGTGGTTATTATGCCTATAGATTCTTTATCATCAATAATATATGAATTTCTAGTAGACAACAATAGCCTATTTCCAGGTATTAAATAAGACCCATCATTTGTATAGACCTTCATATCAATAATATCCATTCTAACCCCTGCTGGAAAGCCTAAAAGAAGGCTTATGTAATCAGTACTAATTGGTGTATGCGGTATAAACTCATAACTATCAACACTATTTAACTTTAAGCCATCATTGGGGTAAATATCTACCGTATCAGCATTTTCATCAAATATAACGGCTATTCTATTAATTCCAATATCATAAAAAGCACCCTCATGGGTAGATTGCACTACACCTCCAAACTTAGAATTACTGTATTTTTCACAATATAATCTACTAGAATTATAATCTTTATCCAACTGCAATATTCTAATGGCTTCCCTATAAGCACCTTCATTACTCTCGATAATGCCTATTGCTTTATCAGCATGCTTTAAAGCCGATAATGTATTACTCTCAGTTCTCGCAAGCAATACATGTGCCTTATACCAATTATCATCTATAGAAACCAACTCCTCAAGCGCTGGAGAAAACTTGTTCAATTCATTTTTAAGAAATACTTTTTTTTCGATAAAACCAATAGCCGTATCAATTCCATCCGTTAGTTTGCTTCTTCCTGATGATATACTTTTTGAATCTTCAATATATTTTTTTAACCTTGTAGCCGCTAAATCAAAATCAGAATTTCTAACATTGCTCTCAATAGATCCAATCTGGTGTAAATTATAAAAATATATAACATTAGAAATTACATAATGTCTATATTTTTGACTCAAACCTAACACAATAATAAGCGCTAAAATAATACTTATTACCAGTACAGATAAGTATTTAACAAAATACAACATTAAAATAGGGAAATAGACTGCATATACAATAACCTTATGGCAATAAATCAATAATCAATAATCAATAATCAATAATCAATAATCAATGTCATTTTTTGCTGCCACAATAGTCACCTCATCAATACCCTCAATGGCATTAATGCTAGAAATAAATTTATCAATACCCTCTTCTTTTTTCATTACAATATCGTAACTCACTTTTAGAGACTTGCCGTCTCCAGATGATTCAACATGTAACAATGTTGATATTCTTGAATATTTTGAGATTAATGAAATGTAGTCTGGATTTAATTCTTCTTGACTCTGGTCGGTTTTCTCTCTTTTTACTCTAAACTGAAGTATAAATTCACTTTTATGAACTGATCCATAATCTGTAATATATAGGATATAAGCAACCATAGAAATTATAGCACTACCTGAAACAGCAAGAAAATAGTTCCCGGTACCAGCGGCAAGACCGGATGCTAATGCCCAAAAAATATATGCTGTATCTTTCGTGTCTTTAACCACCGTTCTAAATCTAATTATTGAAAGTGCACCAACTAAAGCAAATGCGCGTGCCAAGTTATTTCCAATAACCATAATAACCATACTCACAATAATAGCTATGAATATATTTGTAATCATAAATGATTGTGAATAACTTAACCCTTTATGAGTAAATTTATAAACAATACTGACAATCATTCCTAATATGAATGAAGCCCCAAGATTTATTAAAATTTCAATTGGATCATAAATATGTGACATTTTTTCCATATTTATAAATTCACCTACTTCAGTCATTTTTACTCCATACCCCTTATAATTTTATCTACTTACATTTATTGCACGCCCTTCTTTAGAGTGCATCGAAACATTTTATACTAATAACCTATTATGATTAATGTCAATATGTAGACATAGCTCAATATTGGTCAGCACCAATCTTAGATAAGCATGATGCATGAAGATGATGAGAGTCATAGAATTCAACTCCTAAACACCCTACATCAGTAGGATTATACGAACCAAGCACGCCTATATTGCCACTCTTTTCTAAAGACCTAATGACCCCTTCAGCTTGTATTGATGAAGATATAGCTGCTGATTTTTTTACATCCCAAAAGTTAGGATGAATAGGGGTCATTAAAATATAAATATGGAACCCATTACTCTGTAAAAAATAGATTAAATCAGAAAATAGATTGACAATCTCTTTAGAGTAGTACTTTCCGCTTGCATGGATATTGATACCATTGGCCCCCATAGCTAAAAAATTATCAGAATTTTTACCCGAGCCTCTTGAGTTCCATTGTAGTTCTACAGGTTTTTCAACAGGGGTATTGGCCTTCATCTTTACGTATTTATTTGAATACACCAGACTTCCATCCGGCAACATTACTGATTTTGACAATCCCATTGAGTGATCAAACACTGGCGCTTCTATTATTTCTAAATCAGAACTTCTAATAATATCTAACGCTCTCATGAAATATTCTGGATTTATAAGACTAGTAAAGTATCTGAAAAATACATTCTCCTCACCTACAGGGTAGGATAATTTATTTTTCATTTTATCAACATAAGATTTATATCTCAACCACATTGATTTAGATGGTGACACTAGCCCAAGATGCAATGGAGAGATTGTGAATATAATTTTTTTTGGTGCGGTTGGATTTTCTATCAAGACCTGTGATATAGCTAGAAAATCTTCAATAGTAGCACCTGGCATACTAAGATTTACAATTGCATTACATTGACTAACAAGCGACTTTCCGCTATTCATAATAGAACTAATTTGTAATGCATGGCTAGAACCTAATACAGCACAATCACTATCCTTTACTTTTTTAGCTAAATCAAACTTAACATCCCTCATGTCAATTTTGCTGTCCTGAAAAACCAAGCCGTTATTAGATTCTATAAGTCTACCAGCATAATAATTATCTCTTTCATTGGCGCCATAAAAAATACTTGGATCAGATATGTAACTTATAAATCCTATAAAAATAAGAGTTAGAGTTATTAATAAAACCAATAAAATTGAGTAATTCTTATAAGTCATACTATTGGATTTCAATTTACCTCTATTTGGTGCTTTGTCATACCTTTCATACTATTTACATCAAAAAACCACCTGGAAGAATAAGAATCACATTGTTTTTCTTTTTTAAAGCCAAGATCCCTGTACAAATATTTAACAATTTTATTACGGTCAGTTGGAATATAATCTCCAATTATTCTTGAAATATTTTCTGACTTAGCCTTAGAAACAAGCACTGAAAATATTGAGTTTTCCAGTCTTCTCCCTAAAACTCTGCAACTCATAACCCATGTATCCACATACCATTCATCGCACTCTTTTATGCAAATTATTACACCAACCATGCCACTATCGCCAAAAATATCGGTCAATCGAACTTGCAGAGTAAAAAAACGATTGCTGTCTAAAAAATCAAAAACATCTCTCTCGTTGTGGCGCCTAGTAGTTAAATTAAATTGATTAGATTTAGAAATAAGCTGTACAATCCTCTTAACTCCTTCATTGTCAAATGGCATCATAGATGCTTTCATATTTAATGATTCTAGATAATGATCCAAATTAACCGCCTTCTCTTTTAATAGTGTGCGCTTCATGTTTAATTTGTAAGACTCTGCACGACCTTTGTCATCATCTGAAAAGTGAGTCGTTTCAAAATATCCTGCCGCAAGTAAAGTTCGTGCATAATAAGAAGGGTCATCAGGCAATTCTGGCACTGCAACCTTTGGAATACTTTTACGAACAAAATCTCTCTCAACAGGATTATCGTCAAGAAACACAATAGATTCTAAGCCTAAATTTAGTTTTTTTGATATGGACAATATATTTGTAGCTTTATCTTTCCAATTAGCGCAAAATACCGCAATATCCTTCTCTTTTAAGAGCATATCTTTGTGGTTACGAAATGGAATACGTGCAATATCATCTTCATTTTTAGAACAAACAGCAAGTACAATTCCACGATCATGTAATTGCAATGCAGTTTTTTGAACTGATAGATACGCTTCCCCTATCGCATCACCATTTCCTATCACAATCCCATTCAATCCATCATCACCAATTACCCCCCCCCATAATGTATTATCCAAATCTAATATTAATGCACGACGAGATTTACCCAACATAGATGAAATAACCCTGCATACATACTCTGAATAGATAGGTAGAAAGTCATAAGAAAATGGAAATTTAGTAAGGTTATACAAAACATGATCGTGCCAATTCGACAAGCCTACAATCTCTGAAATAGTTGCCACATCAACGATAAAATCTTCAGTTCTAGAAATTTTATCAGTCAATAAAGAATTAAGTAAATTGATAAATTGCCTAGATGAATTAACTACCTGCGAGTCAAGACTGCCAAATAAACTTTCAGATTGATGAGGGCATGTTTGCATAATGCATGGTGCGTTATATTTTTCCCTCAAGTGAATCCTAATTGAATCCAAATAATCTATAGATTGTCCAATGACACTAGTATTCTCCCCAAATAAATAGGGCTCTTTATTGGCAGGCAATCCATTCGAATCAATCGCAACCAAGATTGCATCTAACGATACACCATCAAACGCACTTATATCACTCAAAGCAGTTTGCATAACCTGACCATATGGCGCCTCATAAACTCTTAATGAAACACCATACCGTGCTGCTGTAGATACTAACACTGGAGAAAGCATGAAAGCGGTTGAATTCGACACAATTCCAAGATTAAATGAAACTAATGAGCTTAAATTATTCTTATCTTTTTGTGTCTTTTTTATAACTTTAGCCAGACGAAAGCATTGATTAATATCTAGCGAATAATTAGCCAATGCACGTAAATCAAACTCTATAGATGATTTATCCTGCGACAATTCAAGCAATGTGTCATTAAAATCACTCGGAGGAGTGGGTAGCCACTCCAATTTTTTATACAAATTTAAATTCATTATATGTATGAGAATGTGACGGGCTATCAATAATTTCTAATAAATAATTAAAATTTTTTGAATAAAAAAATTGTATTTTTTTCATATTGTATGCTATTGCTCTTTTGGGCTCGCCCAATGAAATAAATCCATTATTCTCTAAATAAGAAGAGCTGGTGTTAATATCATGCACAATATATGCAATGTGATTTATAGTATTTATTTTATTATTAAGAGCAGAGTAAACAGGACTCTTATTATCAATAGGAGCAACAAGTTCGTAACACATGCCATGATTTTCTCTACAAAATTGAACATAAACACCATTGACTTCATCAAAAAACTCTCTGGTCCATTCATGGATATTATAAATCTTAGAAAAATGATCCCTTCCTGTAGCAAGGTCTGGAACAATGATTCCGGTATGGTCAAACCTCATAATGATAATTAAGGCCTTACATTTAGTTTTTCTTCTAAAATCAATATTAAATCAGAAACATTTTGCATTTCACTCATTTCTGAAACTGTAAATTTTACGCTGAAAAATGCCTCAATAGAAATCATCAGCCTTATGTGGGTTAGGCTGTCCCACTCATCAATATCACTAGCATTGGTGTTTAATGACACTTCAATACTATCATTAAACACATCATGAAAAACAAGTGCTATTTTTTCTAACAATTCATCTTTTCCACTCATTTAAAACCCCTTAAAAATAGATACAATAAACAAATATAAACTTTCTTAAAAATTAAAATATATAAACTCACTCTCCTGCTGAACAAACATAATAGAAACAACCGACAGAATGACTGTGGCTATTAAAAAATAAATATTAATATTCCACAAAATACGATTTTTTGCATTTTTAAGTAGAACATCAACTCCAAGTGCTGGATTATTTAATCTAAACAACTCAATTACATTAGGTGAGAACCACACTATAAAGAATAAAAAAGCAAGAAACAATATTAAATTTTCTGGATTACTGGTAAGTATACCATTGTAAAAAAATCCATCATACCTAACGCCTAAAATATTCGGAATATCTCCTAATACTGCCATCTTAGACTCAAACCATGAGGATACTGATATACCCCTACCTCCAACCATAGATTTGTACATTGAGATTGCCCCGTTTACACTTTCAGAGCGAAACATTACAAATGACATCGTCACAATAAAAAACATGAACATCCTTAATAAGGCAGTAGAAAAAATCCCTGATTTACCACCTTTGCTAAAAATTAAATACCTAATATCTAAATAAATTCTATAAACAATCAAATAACAACCATGCATCAAACCAAAAATCACAAATGTCCAATTGGATCCATGCCACAGACCAGCCAGAAACCAGGCAATCATCATTGGAACCAGCACTGTAATCAAAAATTCTCCAATTTTATTATATTTATTTAAAATTGCATACCTTGTCATGACTATATTTACAGGATAAAAAAGGTAGTCTTTGATAAAATTAGATAATGTAATGTGCCATCTTCTCCAAAAATCTGCAATATTTGTCGCTTTAAATGGTGAAAAGAAATTTACTGGAAGTATAATGCCAAACATCCTAGCAATTCCAAGAGCCATTTCAGAGTAACCTGAAAAATCAAAATATAATTGGAATGAATATGCAATAGCTCCAGCCCATGCTTCCAAGAAAGTTATTTCTAATCCCAATTCACTAGCATTAAAAACTGGTGTAGCATAAGTCGCAAGATTATCTGCAATAACTACTTTTTTAAAAAGACCAATAAAGAAAATAGTAATGCCTATAGAAATATTACGTGCATTTATTTTATAAATAAAATCATTGCAGAATTGGGGCATCATCTCTTTATGATGAACAATAGGTCCGGCAATTAGTTGTGGAAAAAAAGTTACAAATAAAAGATAATGTAGAAAGCTATATTCTTTAGTTTTTCCATTGTATGCATCTATCAAATAAGTTATCTGTTGAAAAGTAAAAAAAGAAATAGCCAGTGGCAATATAACATCATCAAACGAAAAATTACTTTTTAAAATATAATTTACATTATCAATAAAGAAATTAGCATACTTAAAATAACCTAGCAAAGCTATATTTACTGCAATACCAAGAACCAAAAATACTTTTTTATTACTATCTAATAATGCAACGCCAATTGCATAATTAAACAACACTGACATTAATAATAACCATACATACAAAGGGTTCCACCATCCATAAAATAACAATGAAGACGCGACTAACCAGCTAATAGCCACTTTATGATGCCCAAGCCTTCCTATGATCCCAAAACCTATCAGAACCATAGGTAGAAAAATTAATATAAATAAATAAGAATTAAACAGCATGTGTAGTAGTAAAAAATTGAATCAAGACAACTTAAGCGACTCTTTTCTAAAAATTCCAAGCAAAATTTTGTAAATATTTTTCTTAATATTATTGAATCTAAATTCACATTCTTTTATCCATTTATCACCCCAAAACCTCTGACAACTTTTTAAAATTTCTTATATAGAACATCCTAAGAAGCCTTCTTCTTATTCTGGTTCAATTTTATACTCTCTTGATACACATCCATTGGTTTTTT
>Ga0008649_10003086_pt1 | contig 11610 bp, 11 predicted proteins | sample SaaInlV_130m_DNA_2_FD_66601 | JGI IMG/M metagenome (GOLD analysis project Ga0008649, IMG submission 66601) | Marine microbial communities from expanding oxygen minimum zones in the Saanich Inlet - SI037_S2LV_130m_DNA | ecosystem: Environmental > Aquatic > Marine > Intertidal zone ... | reverse complement strand
CTCGTGGCAGATATCGATGCCGCGCTCGGACAGCAGGTCTTCGACCTGCCTCAGCGACAATGGATATCGGATGTACATCATCACCGCGAGGCGAATTATCTCGGGTGAGCTGTTGAAATATCGAAAGGGGTTTTGCATCGCCAAAGACTATGAAGCTTCCCTGCCCGGCTCAAGCTGATTTGGTCTGACAGTGCCAAGGGGCGCTCACCAAGGCGGGGTTGCTGAGCGCAAAAAGATGATTGACCGCAACCATGATCTGTCGATCACCCGGCAAGCGAAAGCTTTGGGGGTCAGCCGTGGCAGTGTCTATTATTCGCCGCGTCCTCTGTCAAAAGCCATATTGGCCTTGATGCGCCGGATCGATGAACTGCACCTTGATTATCCATTTGCGGGTAGTCGTATGTTGCAGGCGTTGCTGCTTGGCGAGGGTTATCAGGTAGGACGCTTGCGCGTCCGCAATCTGATGAAACGCATGGGTATTGAGGCGGTTTACCGTCGCCCGAACACCTCGAAGCCAGCACCGGGTCATAAGATTTATCCGTATCTTCTGCGCACGCTGCCCGTCACACGGCCTAATCAGGTCTGGGCGATGGACATCACCTACATTCCGATGGCGCGGGGTTTTGTCTATCTGGCGGCAGTGGTTGACTGGTTCACGCGACGGGTTCTGTCGTGGCGTCTGTCAATCACGTTGGAAACGGCGTTCTGTATCGAAGCAGTGGAGGAAGCACTTGCCAGGCACGACAAGCCCGATATCTTCAACACCGATCAGGGCTCCCAATTCACATCCGTCGACTTCATTAAAACCCTGAAGGATGCAAAAATCTGCATCAGCATGGACGGAAAGGGAGCCTGGCGAGACAATGTCTTCGTCGAGCGCCTATGGCGGACCATCAAATATGAAGAGGTCTATCTGCACGCATACACTGATGTGCCAGAGGCGCGTGCGGCTATCGGAAAATACCTGACTTTCTACAACAGCAAACGACCACATTCATCGCTTGACCGTCGAACGCCGGATCAGGCTTACTTCAATACGCTGCAGCCAATTCCGGCGGCGGCATAAAAAGGGTCGAGAGCCACTTATAAAACTCACCCAAACTGTTCAAACAAATCGATCCACCTCTGATCCTTGATGATTACTCGCGCTACATCATTGCATGGAAGCTGTGCACGACCATGAAGACGAGCGATGTTACTGACACGCTCAGTCTCGCCTTGCAGGCATCAGGCTGTGATCAGGCCCGCGTCGTGCACAAGCCGAGACTGTTATCTGACAATGGGTCCAGCTACGTCTCTGGTGAGTTGGCTGAATAGCTGGGTGACAAGAGAATGGGGCATGTCAGGGGTGCACCATATCACCCGCAAACACAGGGCAAGATCGAGCGATGGCACCAGACCCTGAGAACCGCATCCTGCTTGAGAACTACTTCTTTCCGGCCGACCTGGAAGCGCAGATTGAGGCGTTCGTCGATCATTACAATCATCAGCGATACCACGAGAGCATCAACAATCTCACGCCCGCAGACGTTTACTTCGGGCGCGGGCAATCAATTCTAAAACAACGGGAAAGGATCAAACTGAAAACGATGGAGAACCGGCGCTTGCAACACCGCAAATACGCCGCTTAATATATTGAACCAGATGAGCCAGATCCTCCTTTAGATCAGGCCGCAGTTTGTTCCAAATTATATGACGACGGACAGAACACTGTCCAAGGGCCGCTTCCCGCGGACCACGGGGCGACTTTGAGGGCGCCAGGGTCATGCGCACTTGGGAACTTCATTGGGATTGGTTGGAAAGGGACCCGAGATCGCCGAGTAGCCCTGAAAAAATGTGGTGTGGTATGGGATGTGGTATGGCGTAGGCGGGGGAGAAATTTATTATTTATTAATAGAGATTTATTTGATTGTTAGGCGGACACCTGATCCACCATACTCCCGTCCAGAGCCGTCCAACCATATACATTAACTAATTGAATATATGAGATAAGTCGATTTCCATAATTCGGAGCCACCCAAAGTGACTAACGCGATATCCGTGACCGTGACGGTCAACCGCTCGGCGCACCGCGCGTCGACTTGCGATCCGCGCATCGACGCGCCGCCCGAGGACGTTGGAATCGCGCGCGATGTCACCGTGGCGCTTGATCCCGAATTGCTGACTCCGCTCGCCGTGGTCGCGTTGAAGGTCCTGCCCAGTCTTAGCGCCGTGGACGCCGCCGGCGGAGTGTTGGTTCAATCCTCGTGCGACGCCGAGATAATCTATCGCCACAATGCGCGACTCGCCTTGGCCCGGGAGGGCGTGACTTCAAGTTTCATGCGCGACAAGATCAGCGATATGGCGGCTTGGGAAGCCGATTTGCGCGACTATCGGTCGGCCCCCGGCGATGGGGCGGCCCATTCCCGCCTGACCAAGCCGATCACCATGCAATGGCGCTGGCGAACCTTTGGCGGGACGACAGGCCTGGAAGCCTTCGTCAACAAACTCATCGAGGAAATGGCTGCGTTTGGACGACCGGTGCGCAACGCGGCCGGAGCCATCGAACTCGACGATCCGGACGGCGAGTTCGATGCCCGCGCCGAACGCGTGCGCGACTTCGCGCGGGGAAATGCGTTATGAGCGGTCTTGAACGTTGGACGCCGTTTCAGGTTGCCGAACTGCCTGACGGGGTGATCCTGGCGCGCGGTGCCCTAAGCCTGAGACTGGGAGGCGCCGGGGTGATGGACGTGGTGACGACCGTGCTTTCCGTCGGCCAAGGCCGCCCATTCGACGCACAGGAGGCCCTGGATCGCTTCGCCGCGCCGTTGCAACCGGCTGTCGGGCGATTGCTGGACCAATTGCGCCGCTATCGCCTACTGGTTCCGGCGCAGGACAATGACGACGCCGCGGACGAAACCGGCGAGCACGTGTTTTTCTGGGACTACCGGCTTGGTCCCAACGACGTGGCGGCCCGGCGCGCCGCCAGCGTCGTGTGCGTCATTGGCGTCAACACCGTGTCGCGCGCCTTGGTCGAAGCCCTGTACGACGCGGAAACCGACGCCGCGCCCGCCGACGCCCGCGCGTTGACGGTGCTGGACGCGCCGATGCTGCGCAATCTTCGACTGTTCGACGATACGCCGGCGTTGGCGCCTGGCGCCTGGCCCGCCCACGCGCCGCCGCCCATGGCCGCGGTCGATCTCAATGCGTCAACGCCCGAGGACGCCTTGGTTGTTGCGGTATCGGATTTTGGCGGCGCCCACGCCCTTCGTCCCATCAACCAGATGTGCGTGCGGCGCGGCCAGCGATTCTTGCCCGTGGTGCTGGACCGCAATGTCGGCTTCATCGGCCCCATGGTGCTGGCCGGCGAATCGCCCTGCTACGAATGCCTGCGCGCCCGCGAAAACGCGAACATGACGGCGCCCGAGGTCGAGCGCGCGGTTGAATACGACGCCTTCCACGGCCAACTCGCCAAGGGCGCGCACCCGGCGATGGCGCGCGCGCTGGGCGCGGCCGCCGCGTTCGAGGTCGATATGGCAACCACGCTGCACAGCCTGAACGGCGTCGGCCACCTGCTGGAAATCAGCCTGTTGGCCGGCGTCATGGTCCGTCGACCGGTTCTTCGCGTGCCGCGCTGCCAGGTTTGCAGTCCCTTGTCAGACCATCCGACGATGGCGCTGAGCGCGGTGGGTTCCGTTGACCGAACGCAGCAGGGCCGATGACGGCGCGGCCGGACAACGCCACGCTCCACCGCCTGGCGGATGTTATGGATTTGTTGGTCGACCCAAGAACGGGCATCGTCAAGCAAATTTTCAGCCAGACGCGCGAGTCGTCGCACCCCGGATTTTTTCACGCCGCGGGGGTGGCCTCGAATACGGGCGCGTTCGCGCGGCAGGCCAATTTCGCCTATAGCGGCGGCGCTTCGGTGGACCCGGCCCGCGCCACGGCAAAGGCGGTGGGCGAAGCGGTCGAGCGCTATTGCGCGGCGCTGTTCGACGCCGACGATCTGCCGCTGACCAGCGCCGCCGACGCGCCCTTCGCTGTGGTTCCGCCAGCGGAATTTTCGGTGTACACCCCGGCGCAATACGACAATCCAGACCTGGAAATTTCGCCCTTCGTCGACGATACGCTGGTGCGCTGGGTCAACGCGCTGGACCCGCTTACCGGCGAGCGGCGCCACGTTCCCGCCGCCGCCGTCTATATTCCCTACGCCTATTATGTCGACGACGGCGAAAAGCAGATCATGCAGCCGGTGTCGACGGGTCTGGCCTGCCACGCGACCCCGGTCGACGCCGCCATGTCCGGGCTGTGCGAGGTGATCGAGCGCGACGCATTCATGGTGATGTGGCAGGCGCGACTGGCGCCGCCGCAAATTGCGCTGGACAGCTTGGACCCAAGGACGGCCGAAGTGGCCAAACGGTTGACCGCCTCGGGATACCGCCTGACGCTGTTCGACATTACCGTGGACAACGGCGTTCCGTGCGTGCTCGCCCTGGCCAAGCATGACAGCCCAAAGGCTCCGGCGATGGCGGTCGCCGCGTCGGCGGCGGCCAGCGGCGTCGAGGCGGCGCAAAAAGCGATGGAGGAATTGCCGCACACGTTGCGCTTTCTCGCCCTGTTGGCGCAATCGGACCCAGCCCGCGTTTCCGGCCTCACGCCAAGCACGGTCTCCGACCAGGATGACCATGTGCTGTATTGGGCGCAACGCGACCGCGTGGCCGACGCCGACTTCATGTTTGCCAATCCGCACGCCATCCAACTCGGTGACGTGGCGGATTTATCCGATCAGACGCCGCACGACGCATTCTTGGAAATGTGCCGCCGCGTCAACGAAACCGGACACCAGGTGTTGACCGTCGACGTGACCTCGCCGGATATCGCGACCCTGGGGCTGTCGGTCGTGCGCGCAGTTGTTCCCGGCTACCATCCGCTTACGTTTGGCCACAACAGACGCGCCCTGGGCGGACGCTTGAAAACCCTGCCGCCGCGCCTCGACTGGCCCGGCCAGGCGGAGGCCGGACAGCCACCTGATCATCTGTCGCCCCACCCCTACCCGTGAGACGAGTCACCATGTCGGATATCCTGCAAAAACTTTCTCGGCCCGGGCCTCAACGCGGAATCGAGGTTTGGGAATTGTTCCACGCCAATTCAAAAGTCACATCGGCCGGCCCCCGGTTCGATCTGGCGGCCGAAGCCGCGCGCCTGGGAGCGCTTCATGAAACCCTGCCCCATGAACTGTGGGCCGAAACGCCGTTGCCGCCCGGCGCCGACGCCCTGCGTGGAATTTCTTCATTGTCCGTGGGCGAGGCCGTGCTGGGCCGAATGTCACCGCGCGCCGGCCTGACGCCGACCAGCACTTCGATGGACACGCTATCCGGCCTTCTGTTCGCCGCCGCCGGCGTCACTCACGACGAAACCGCCGCCGGGTATTCAAGACCGTTCCGCGCCACGCCATCGGGCGGCGGCCTGTATCCGCTGGAGGTTTTTGCCCTGGCCAACCGTGTTGACGGCGTGGCGCCCGGACTCTATCACTATGACCCGACGTCGCATGTGTTGCGCGGAAACCCAGATAGCCAAGCAGCCGAGCGGCTGGCCAATACGTTTGTGCAGCCGGACTACGTCCAAAACGCCGCCATTATGTTTCTGCTCACCGCGTTGTTCGAGCGCGCAACGGTGAAATATGGCGCGCGCGGCTATCGCTTTACGCTGCTGGAAGCCGGCCATATGGCGCAGAATATCAATTTGGCCGCCGTTGGCGCCGGGCTGGCCGCGCAGAATCTCGGCGGCTTTCTGGATGATCGATTAGACCGCGAGATGGACTTCGATGGCCTGCTGCAATCGACGGTCTATTGCGTCGCTGTCGGCGCGGCTGCCTGACGCCGGCTCTTGAAAAGCCTCGCCACCAAATAGGGCGCGGACAAAGCGAGCAATATGAAAAATCCAAGCGCTGGGGCCTCGAACACGTCCACCGAGGTATCCAACAGAATGCACGGCGCATCCGAAAGCTCAAATCGGCTCAGCGCGTCGAGATTGCTGGCTATGCGCGCGGCGCAATAAAGCGTCCAAAGAACCGTGGCGGCGGCCCAAAGCAGCCAGAGTTTTCGCAGCATGTAGGCCATGTCGAACTAGCCCTCGGCCCGCCGCTGGGCGTCGTCGCGCAGAGCGACGAACAGGCCGCGTTGCACATTGCTGCCGCCGACCAGATTCAGGCGCGACGTCGCCGCCCGCAAGCGCTCGGCGGCCATGGGCCATTCGGATCTGGCGTGGGCCAGCAGGCCTTCCGCCACCGGAATCATGGCGTCCGCCCACACCGTTTTTTGGTTGCCGACAGCTTCCGTCGCCTTGGCGCGCAGGCTGGCCATCATTTTATCGGCCTCTACCCGCTCGGCGCGCGCCAGAGCGTATAGATAGTGCAGATCAAGCAGCGGCTGGACATGTTCGTCGATGCGCGGGGCCACGAATGCAGCGACGCCGGTCCACCGTTCGGCGACCGAAATTCCCAGCAACTCCAAGCGCGCCAGCAGGGCGATGGCGTTGATCTGATCCTGAGCATAACCCTTGTCGCGCGCCCACACGTGTTGATCGAATATCTCCAGGGCGCGCGGAGAATCGCCGAGCTCGAGATGGAACAGCGCGGTGTGCCACCAATTGTGCGTGTACATGTGGGAATGGCAGGCGTCCCAGGTGTCGGACAGCGATGCCATCCAGGCCGCACCCTCGGCGGCGCGCCCTCCGGTCATCATCACATGGGCCATGGCGTGGTGCGCGCTTGGGTCCATGCGGTTCATGTCGACCGCCGTTTGCGCTTCGGCCTCGGCCTCGTCTAGGCGGCCGTTCTGGTCGAGCGCAAACGCGCGTAAGCCGTGCATGTAGCTGATGTCGGCGCTGGCAGCGATGGCGTTGTCGCACAGTTGCATCATGCGCTCGGCGTCGCCCAGCGAGTTGTAGTGGATGACCCCCAGCGCCACCGCAACCACGTCGCGCGGAAAACGCCGCGACAGTTCGTCAAAGCGCTGGGATTGCCCGTCAATGTCGCGCGCGGCCCAACGCGCCATGAGGTCCAAATACAGCTGCTCGCGCTCGGTCGCCGCCCTGGCCCCGAGCGCGCCAGCGTCAAGATACGGTTGGGCCTGGGCCGGCGCGTCGGCGGATTGGCAGAGCAGCATCAGGGACGCCGCGTGGGCGTTGGCCATCACGGAATCGGGCTCGTCGCGCAAGGCCTTGAACACGACGCCGCACCCGGTCGTGCACTCCAGAAAGTGCGTGGAAAACCCGTTGATGGCCGCCAGCGTCTCGGGGCATCTGGCCGTCACTTTGTTGCCCATGCAGTCCAGCATCGCGAACTTGTTCCCGGTTTCGCCCGTCCCGGCAGCGCCCGCGCGCACGGGCATGAAATCATAGCGCTCTGCTTATTATTCGTTTATTGAACCAGGATGGCAAGTATAGATACCGACGACACAAATGCCGGCCCCGCCGCACGCCCGGGATATGTGACGCGACGGCCCGGCGCGGTGAAAATCGCCGGCCATGTCGCGGGCGACGCGAGTGAACTCAAGCGGTTGATCGCCGGATTCGAGTCGCGGCGAGTCGTGGTCGCTGACCTGTCGCTGGGCGCCTGGCGCCCGAACCAACTCGCACACGAAATAGCGCCGCAGATTGGATTGACGCTGGATGACCCCGCCAGCGGCGACCGTGGTCGAACCCAAGCCGTCGATTCCGCCTCGGTCGGCCGCTGGATCGACGCGGAGGCCGAGGGCGATAGCGCCACGCGCGCCGGGCTGGCCATGGCCAGCCGCATATCCGCTCGCCTGATGGCCACGGCCCCGATGCACGGGCGTGCCATAATTCTGGTCCTGGCGCCGCGTTTCGGATTGCCATGGGGACGTGAAAATCTAGCGCTGTTGCGATATCTCGCCGAGGCTGCCGCGCCATTTGAGTTTGGCGTCGTGTTGGTTGCCGCCGGGCCGCCAACGCAGACCGGCGACGAATTCATCACTGCGTCATGGCAGCCCATGCCCTCGACCGAGGCGTCGGCGGCGACGGAAGCGACGGAGTTGGCCCTTGTGCCAGGCGTCGTCGACGTCGGCGTGTCGGAGGCAGTCGGCGGTGCCAATGCGCTGGATCTGAAATTGGCGTCGGGCCAAATACTGATCGCGCCGGAGCGCCGCGCCCCGCCCGCCGACGCAACGGCGTCGGCCATGGCAGCGCTTGAGAACGCCGACCGGCCACGGTGGCTCAGGACCTACGCGCGCTATTGGCGCTGCCTCGCGGATGGCGTCGTCATGCCGCTAATCGCCGCGTCGTGGGCCGTCGTCGGCGCCGGCGGGGCGGATATCGCACTGCGGCTGATGGAGCGCTGCGCCCAGGCGGCGATAGACGCCCAACAGCGCGCGGCGGCCGACCACACGTTACAAAGTCTGCGACTGATCCAACAGCGCTATGACGACATGGCGGCGCAACCCGACCCGACATCGGATACACCGCCTTACACCGCCGAAAAATTGCGACAGTTGAAGGCGTGGGGCTGTGTCATGGCGGGGCGGCCAAAAGACGCCCATGCCTATATGGACGCCGCGCTGAATGCCGATCATTTCTCCGATGATCCGCTGATGGACCTCTATTTGCGCAACATCACCGCGCTGATCCGGTTTCGCAACGGCGACCTGGACGGCGCACTGGCGCTGGAGGCTGATATCGAACTGCGCATTGAAGAACACTCCGAACCGCTGTGGCATTTGCGCTATCTGAACGCTATCAACACCGCCCGGCTAATGCACTCCGCTGGTCGCTTGGAGGACTCTGCCGCCTATTATCGCCAAGCTTTCGCCGTCACCGACGGCGTTCGCATTCCCCATGAGACATTTTACACCAGCCTGTGCTGGGCGCGGTTAAGCGAGGCGCAGGGCGACAGGGCCGAGGCATTCCGACACCTGCTTCACGCGGGCCTGCATTGGACCGCCAACCCGACGCCCGAAACCCTGGGCTGGCGCGCGGCAGCTGCGGCCGTCAAGCAGCGCACCGCGCACGCGGACCCCGAGGCGATCTCGGCGGCCTTGGCCGACCAGATCGCGCTTGCGGCCAACAAACAGGGCGTCACCACGGCGCCCGTCGGCGCCGCACGCCGCGAGATTGTTCATAGCAGTCTGGCGGGCACCATGAAGCTGAACGTCACCGGCGCCCTGGGCGGTCCCGGTTGGGGGGTTCTGACATCGGATGACATGGTGCCGGCGCCACCTTTTGATGGGCCGGAACGAACAAGATTGGTCGCCGTGTTGCTGGGCGCTCTCGACACCATGGCGTCGGGCGCCGAATTCAGGACTGCGATCATCGACGATTGTGGCGGCCGGTGTTTGCCGGAAACCCTGGCCGAACTGGCGGTCATCTGCGTCTGTCGCGGCGGCGACCGATTGGCGTTTGGCGAGGAAGTCTGGACCCTGACCGCCGCTGCCCGCACCGCGCTGCTGCATCGGATGGAGGTGGCCGTGGGGCCCGGCGTAGACCGTGTGAACGGATCGCTTGTGCATTTCAAGCGGTTCCTGGCGCCGGTCGCACTCAATGACACCGAAATCGCCATCCTCGACGCCGTGGGCCGCGGCGGTTGTCTTTTCGACATTTGTGTTGATCCGGCCGACGCGGAGCGTATTTGCAATTTGCACAGACGCAAGATTCTCGCGCTATCGTGCGATGACGCTTCTCTGACTGTGCATTTAAATAATGTCGCCCCAATCAAATCGTAACCGAAATTTAACGGATCCACCCGGAAGCATTGCTAAAACAGTCGAATTCGTCCGAATGATCGAACGGATTCGACAGTTTTTCTTTAAATACACTTTGCAACATATGCAATCACATGATTATAATAATAAACCACTATCAGAAAATGTACATTGACAGTCTAGTAGCCGTCTTCACACGTAGAATTTTTTTGTTAATCTTAGAGATTACGTAGGGGAGTTATCTTAATGTTGAAAGAGCGTGAATTTTCCGTGGAAATCGTCTCGGTTCATGCGGGCCATAGGCTCGACGAAGTTACCCGATCGCCCGACGAACAGGGCACACTGGTTGGCTGCTGTTGCTGTTGCTGCGCCGTGACGGCCAACGACGCACACGCCAGCCTGACCGTCGCCTGAAGCGCGCAACCAAATTCGGAGGAGAGATCAACACATGTCTGATACCAAAACTCTTGAAGGCACCTCGCGCCGCGCGCTGCTTATCGGCGCCGCCGGGTTGACCGGCATCGCCGCCACGTTGGTGGCCAAGCCCGCCGTTGCCGAAAGCCCTCGCGGTCGCTCGTCGATGGATACCGCCATCACCGACATGATCCACGCGGAAGATCACGGGATCCTGACCGAACGCGCCCGTGGACTGACGAAGGCGGAACTCGTGGAACTGGGGCGGTTGAGTCGCGGCGACACCAAGATAGCCGGCAACAATACTTACGGCTTGACCGGGGAAGACCTGGACTCCATTGAGGAGGCGTTCTGGATGGTCGACGCTCGCGACCACAATCTTGACCATGCCTCGCTGCTGCCCGATGGCGGTGGATTGGTCGACTCGGCTGCAGCCGGCTCGTCTATGTGCTGCTGCTGCTGTGCGGCCTCGGCGCCGGGCTCGGCAAACTTGGACCGCCCGCGCATCGCTTGACCCAACACAGTTGTTTCGAACGTGTTTGCATTCGCCAAAACGCCGTCGACACTCTTGTCGGCGGCGTTTTGTTGTTTTCCCGGATCGAGAAGCGGCTTGGCATTGTCGACGTGCTCGCCTCGTGCGTGACGGACACACGCGACCCGGCGAGCACGCCCCATGGCAATGTCAGACAAACTGAGTTGGTCTCAAGCGACCATGTGCTCAAGAAGTTTTAGGCCGCTAACTGTTGCCACTCGGCCAGAGCAGCTGAGCGGGCAATGTCAGACAAACTGAGTTGGTCTCAAGCGACCATATGCTCAAGAAGTTTTAGGCCGCTAACTGATGCCACTCGGCCAGAGCAGCTGAGCGTCTTTTTTTGAAGCAGTTGCGGTCAATAAGATGGCGTTCAAGATTGAAGTGGTTATGGATCGAGGCGTGGGCGGAGACGAATTTTTGCAGGGTCTTCACGTCCCGGAATTTGGCCATTGCTCCTTCTCGTCGCCGGAACGGCTGGTGTGAATTTTCGGCTCGATTGTTGAGCCAGCGTCCGCATTCCTGATCGGCTGCGTTGCCAATCACATTCATTGCTGCTCGATACGACCGGAGCCGGTCAGTTACAATCACCTTTGGCCGACCGTAATGCTTCATCGCGCGCTTGATAAACGCCAGCGCAGCCTTGCGGTTCCTGCATTTCGTGACGAATACCTCGAGCACTTCGCCTTCGTGATCAACCGCGCGCCACAGATAATGCGTCTCGCCGTTGATCTTCACGAACACCTCGTCCAGATGCCAGCACCAGTTCGAATACGACCGTTGATGAACGCGCCGTTTACGGATCTCTGCGGCGAACATCGGGCCAAACCGGTTCCACCAGAAACGCACGGTCTCGTGGCAGATATCGATGCCGCGCTCGGACAGCAGGTCTTCGACCTGCCTCAGCGACAATGGATATCGGATGTACATCATCACCGCGAGGCGAATTATCTCGGGTGAGCTGTTGAAATA
>Ga0008649_10003081_pt1 | contig 11628 bp, 10 predicted proteins | sample SaaInlV_130m_DNA_2_FD_66601 | JGI IMG/M metagenome (GOLD analysis project Ga0008649, IMG submission 66601) | Marine microbial communities from expanding oxygen minimum zones in the Saanich Inlet - SI037_S2LV_130m_DNA | ecosystem: Environmental > Aquatic > Marine > Intertidal zone ... | reverse complement strand
CCGCTCAAGTCATTAAAGTTTAAAACCCCTTGGGAATTAATACAACAATGTTATAATGAAAACCGTGAAAGATTTAGAGAAGACCCCAACCATAAGATTGTGGGACTAAACAATTAAGTATATGAAAAAAAGATTTGTTTTTTCTGAAACATCATTATCCGGTTTGTTTTTAGCTAAAAGAAAGCCTGTAGCGGATGATAGAGGTCAGTTTACTCGACTTTATTGTTTAGACGAGTTTAAAGAAATTGATTTTGACATATCATTATCTCAAATAAATTATTCGACTACTGTAGAAAAAGGGTCAGTTAGAGGTTTTCATTTTCAGTATCCTCCCTATACAGAATCAAAAATTATTACCTGTATAAGTGGTAAGGTTATGGATGTTTCTATTGATATCAGAAAAGATTCATCTACATTTTTAAAATACCATTCTGAAGTTTTGAGTGACAATAATAACTCTAGTATCTGTATTCCAGATGGTTTTGCTCACGGATTTCAGGTTTTATCTGATAAATGTCAATTACTATACTTGCATTCTACTAAATATAACTCGGGAGCACGAGGAGTGATTAATATCTTGGATCCAATGGTGTCAGTTGATTGGCCTCTAGGTATTGCAAAAATATCAGATCTTGATATGAATCAACCCATGTTAGATATAAACTTTAAAGGAATTTAAAACATGAATTGTAGATATTGTAATACTAAATTAAATAATATTTTTGTTGATTTGGGTAGCGCCCCCCCATCTAATTTCTATTTAACAGAGGAGACCATGAGGTCAGCAGAGAAGTGGTATCCGCTAAAAGTTTTATTCTGTGATTATTGTTGGTTGGTCCAGACAGAGGATTTTATTGGCGCTAGCGATATGTTTTTAGATGATTACGCTTATTTTAGTTCTTTTTCGACAACATGGTTGGCACACGCTAAAAAATATGTTGACAATGTAATTACTAGACTAGAGTTAAATGACAAGAGTATGGTTGTTGAGATTGCAGCAAATGATGGCTATCTTCTTCAATATATGAAAAATAACAGTATTCCGTGTTACGGTATTGAGCCTACTCATAGTACGGCAGAAAAGGCTAAAGAGAAAGGGATAGAGATTATTGAAGAATTTTTTAGTGCGAATTTAGCTGGTAATTTATCCAATAATAATCAACAGGCGGATTTAATTATTGCAAATAATGTATTAGGACATGTGCCAAACATTAATGATTTTATTCAAGGAATTAAAATTTTATTAAAGTCAAGCGGCGTCGCTACTTTTGAATTTCCACATTTATTTAATCTAGTTGATAAAAATCAATTTGATACTATATATCATGAGCATTATTCTTATATTTCTTTAATTTCAATATTATCAATATTTAAGTCTAATGATCTTGTTGTTTTTGATGTTGAGGAAATTCAAACTCACGGCGGTAGCTTACGTGTGTATGCTCAGAGTTCTGAAAAAGGCGGACATGCTGTTACTAATAATGTTAAATTATTAATTGAAAAAGAAATTTTAGCGGGAATAAGGTCGAAAAAATATTACCAAGGGTTTCAAGAGAAAGTAGAAAAAGCTAAGGAAGACTTCCTGTTTTTTTTATTGAAGTTGAAGCTTGGTGGTGCAAAGGTTGTGGCGTATGGTGCTGCTGCAAAAGGAAATACAATGTTAAACTTCTCGGGTGTTAAGCCTGATTTGTTGCCTTATGTGATAGATAAAAATCCTTCAAAACAAGGAAAATATATGCCAGGAAGTAGAATCCCTATCGTTTCTGAAAATAAGCTAGTGAGTTATAAACCAGATTACGTTGTTATATTGCCTTGGAATTTAAAAGAAGAGATTATGGACCAATTGAATTATATTAAAGATTGGGGGGGTGTCTTTGTAACTGCCATTCCAAAATTAAAAATTTATAAGTAGTGCTAGTATTAATTACTGGTTCAACTGGATTTTTAGGTAGGGAGATTTTAAGTTGTCTTGATAAGATAGGCTTAAATACTAGGCTAATTGTTCGAAACAAATACAGTAATGTGTTGAGTGAGTTCTCAAATATTGAGGAAATAATTGAAACAAAAGATCTGTTCATGGAGTCGATTTCCTGGTGGGAAAAGGCTTGTCATGGAGTTGATATTGTAATTCATACCGCATGGTATACGAAACATGCTAATTATATGGAATCAGAAAAAAATTTTGATTGCTTGTTGGGCACATTAAGACTATCAAAAGGCGCTTGTCTTTCAGGTGTAAAAAAATTTATTGGCATTGGGACATGTGTTGAGTATGACTTGTCGTATAATTATTTATCTGTTTTAACTCCATTAAAACCAACTTCAACATATGGGAAACTTAAGGTTTCAACATTCTATGCATTGTCAGGATTGTTCCAAGTTAATAAAATAGAATTTGCCTGGTGTAGGTTATTTTATTTATACGGTAAAGGCGAGAAAGCACAAAGACTATTCCCATATATAAAAGAGAGCTTAAAAAAGGGTCGAATAGTAGAATTACATAACCCAAACCATGTTCGAGACTTCTTAGAAATAAATGACGCTGCAGAAATGATAACCAATATTGCACTTGGTAAAAAAAATGGAGCCATTAATATATGCTCTGGAATTCCAATAACCATTCAGACCTTTGCAGAAAATATTGCTGATATGTATGGGAAAAAGCACTTGATTAAGCCTAATGTGAAAAATAATAACCCCTCAGAGTTAGACTGTGTAGTTGGAATTAATGAAGAAGATTTTTAATTATTTTTAAGGCTGCTGATTTGTGAAAAGACCAATTCAAGTACTTTATATATCGTGGGATGGACTAACAGACCCATTAGGAAACTCTCAAATATTGCCGTATTTAACAAAACTTAGTGGTAAAAAATTTGAGATTCATGTTGTATCACTAGAAAAGAAACTTGTATACAATAAAAATTATAGAGAGACTTGTAGTGTGGTTAATGAATTTAACATTTTTTGGAGTTTCTCATATTACAAAAATAAAATAACAGGACTTTCTACATTAGTAAATTTTTTTAAAATATTAATGTTATCTATCAAAGTTTGCAGAAAAAATAACATTAAATTTAGTCATGGTAGAGGCTATATTCCAACATGGATCTGTTATATTCTTAATATATTATACAGTTGCCCTTTTATTTTTGATATGAGGGGTTTTTGGGCTGATGAAAAAGTTGAGGGTGGTAATTGGAATCTTAAAAATCCAATGTATTTTATAACATATAAAACTTTCAAAAAAATGGAGAAAGTGCTTTTGTGTTCGGCTGATCATATTGTGTGCCTTACATTTCAAGCAAAAATTATAGTTGAATCATGGATTGATGATGAAAATTGTCAAGCGAATATTGATGTTATTCCCTGCTGTGCAAACCTATCACATTTTAATTATAAAAAATATGATAAAAAATATAGTTTAAATAAGCGAATGCAGCTGAGTATAAAAGATAAAAATAAAGTTATTTGCTACTTAGGCTCCCTTGGTAGTTGGTATATGATAGACGAGATGTTAGATTTTTTTATAGAATTCAAGATATCGTATGAAGATAGTACATTCCTAATAATTACTCCAGAAGAAAATACGCATTTGATTTACGCAAGTGCCAGAAAAAAAAGTGTAAATATAAAAGATATGTGTATTGTCAGTTCATCTTATAGCGATGTCCCTAGTTTAATAAGTGTTGCAGATATTGCGATATCTTTTATTCGACCTACTTTTTCAAAAAAAGCTTCTTCGCCAACAAAAATTGGAGAATTACTAGGAATGGGAATTCCAATTGTCAGCAATGTAAATATTGGAGATTTATCTACTTTGTTTAGAGATTTTAAATGTGGAATTAAGGTTGATAACTTTACTAAAACTGCATATAAAAATGCAGTTAATAGTATGGACTGTATATTTTCTTTGCCTATGTCAGATTTTTCAGATGCCGCACATAGTAATTTTTCTTTGACGCATGGAGTAAAGGTTTATAGATCTATTTATTCCAAGCTAGCTAAATAATAATTTATTTGATTGTGAGTTCTGGTTATATCGATATGACAAAAAGAATTGGATATACCCCATATAGTGTTGATCTAGATGAGCCTGGAGATAGGCGTAGATTTTTATTTTATGCTAAATATAAAGGTATCAAATATGAGATTGCAGATACTTCTAAGTATTATGACATTGTTTACATAAATGTATTGGCTGATTTGCCAAGTTGGATCATGTACAAGCGGGATAAGGGAAAAGAATGTAAGTTAATATTTGAATTAATCGACTCCTATTTTGTTAAGGATTTTTCTTGGGTAGATATTTTTAGAAATGTTAACTTCTCATTTAAAAAAAAATCATATTTAAATTTTAAAAGTTGTTTATCTGAAATGTGTAAAATAGCTGATTATGTAGTATGTTCAACAATTGAGCAATATGACTATATAAGGAAATTTAATAAAAATGTACATATTATCTTAGATATTTTTGAAGATGATATTAATATACAAAATAATATAAAAAAATATCAAGATGGGAAGATACATATAGCCTGGGAGGGGCAGCCTTATACCTTGATAAATGTTAGCTCAATAAAAAATGCATTGAATACCTTGGCTGACAAAGTTATTTTGCATGTTATTACTGACCCTTATTTTTATAAATTTTCTAAAAAATACATAAAAATAAAGACAAAAAATATATTGTCTGAAATTAATAATGAGATTATCTTCCATGAGTGGAAGAAGAAAACGTTTGTTGAGGATATTCAACGATGCCATATGGCAATTATTCCTATTGACCTAAGTGATAACTTTAATGCTGGAAAGCCAGAAAATAAATTAATTTTATTATGGAAAATAGGTATTCCAGTTATAACTAGTGCAACACCTGCATATGTTAGAGCCATGCAGGCAGAAAATTTAGATATGTATTGTTATACTGAGAAAGAGTGGGTTGATAAAATTTTACTTTATGGCAATCAAAATCAAAAAAAAATAGAAAGTTGTATTCACAGAATTTCCAATCAATATTCATTAGATAAAGCTATTTATAAATGGGATAATTTATTTGGATCAATATTTGCTTCTTTTGAAAAATAATGATTACAATTAGGAAAAAAATAAAATGTGCGGAATAGCAGGAATTTTTGGCCCTCTCAGAAAAGAGGATCTTGAATATTCTATATCCAAGATGTCAAAAACTTTGCTACACAGAGGGCCGGATGATAGTGGGGTGTGGGTTGATGAAGAAAATGGCATTGCTTTAGGTCATCAGAGATTGTCAATTTTAGATTTGTCATCAGCTGGGCATCAGCCAATGGCATCTCCATGCGGAGATTTTGTTGTTATTTTTAACGGCGAACTTTATAATAACTTACAGTTAAGAAAGAAATTAAATAACTCTAAGTACAAGCAATCTTGGAAAGGTCATTCTGATACTGAAACTTTGGTATCTGCATTTTCTCAGTGGGGCATTAATAAAACCTTAGATCAATTGATAGGTATGTTTGCTATTGCGGTTTGGGACGTAAAAACTAAGGAGTTATGCATTATTCGTGATAGACTTGGCGAAAAGCCATTGTATTACGGTTGGAGTAATGATGTTTTTTTATTTGGATCGGAACTTAAGGCATTGCGATCTTATAAAGGATTTAATAATGCAATTAGCAGAAATGTATTATCTCTCTATATGAAATATATGTATGTTCCATCTCCGTATTCTATATTTGAGAATATATATAAGTTGGATCCAGGGAGCATATTGAGAATAGATTGTAATGGAAGAACCAAATCTTTGGATAAGATAACATCTTCTGTGTTTAATTGTAAAGGTTTTTCTATTAAGCCGTGGTACTCTTTAAGCGATGTCGCAAAAAAAAACCAAAGCGATCCAATCAGGAATGAGCATGAAGCTATTGGTTTGTTTGAAAAAACACTACTAGATTCGATAAAATCGCAAATGATATCTGATGTGCCTTTAGGGGCATTTCTTTCTGGAGGAATTGATTCTTCGATAATTGTTGCTTTGATGAGCAAGATTAGTAAGGGGCCAATTAAAACTTTTACTATTGGATTCGAAGAAAGTGCTTTTAATGAGGCTGTGTATGCAAAAGAAGTTGCAAAGCATTTAGGAACAGAACATTATGAACTATATGTAAAAGCCAGCGATGCATTTGGAGTAATTGAAAGTTTACCTACTTTATATGATGAGCCATTTGCCGATAGCTCCCAAATACCAACTTATTTATTAAGCAAACTGGCACGTCAACACGTTAAAGTGGCGCTTTCTGGAGATGCTGGAGATGAGTTGTTTGGCGGTTATAATCGTTATATATGGGGGCCATCTATTTGGAATAGATTAAAATGGCTTCCACCAAATGTACGACAAATTTTCGGCTCAACCCTTCAGAAAATACCAGCCTTTGCATTGAATATAGTGCCACATTTATTGCCTAATAAGTATAGAGTAACATCAATAGGCGACAAAGTTTATAGAGTGGCTCATCGATTAAAGAATATTAATGACATAGATGAAATGTACTATAGTTTAGTAGTTGATAATTATAATGGAGAAAATATAGTTAACAATTCGAATAATCCTATTCTTAAAACAAAATTAGATGACTTAACGGTTATTTCAGGAATAAATGAGGCAGAACATAGAATGATGTTGTTAGATGCACTAACCTATTTGCCAGATGATATCTTAACCAAAGTAGATCGTGCATCTATGGGAGTTGGACTTGAAGTACGTGTACCTTTTTTAGATCGTAGAGTTGTAGAGCTTGCATGGAGGGTTCCTTTAAGTATGAAAATAAAAAATAGTCAAGGGAAGTGGCTTGTAAGGCAGGTGTTATACAAGTACGTACCAAAGAGACTTATTGAAAGGCCTAAGGCGGGTTTTGCTATGCCAGTTGGACAGTGGATCCGTGGTCCTATGCGTGAGTGGGCTAACGCACTACTAAATGATTCTAGGATTCAACATGAGGGCTACTTTAATCATATAATGGTTAGCAGCATGTGGAGGGAACACTTGAATGGAAGTCATGATTGGAGTTCTCGTCTATGGGCTATATTAATGTTCCAGTCCTGGCTCGATAATAATGCATAAGTTTATATCTCTTAATAAATAAAACTGAAGATGAGACTTGATTTAAGAAAAAGAACGATAGTATCAGTTAAATACATATGAACATAGTTAAGTATTTTGGTATTGCACTTATATTTTTAGGTTTGGTTGCAGTATATTTTTTATTCTCAATTGCGTACGTTGATTTTATCGTAGTAATATCTGATGTTGTCGGAGTGACAGATAAAAGCAGTAACTTGAAAAATGTATTGACTGAACAAGTACATTTTCTAATAAAATTATTTTCTTTAGTACCGATTGCTATTGGTTTATTTGTGTTTTTTAAGCACAAGAGACTTGCATATTATGCAAGTCAAATAATATTATTAATTAGTGGTATTATTTTCGAAGTTCGCTCTATCAATAAAAAATCTTTGTTTATTATGGCGTTAATTCTTTTAATAGCTATAATTTATAGGTTGTATTACGCTATCAGTTTCCCTGTGTCTTACGATGAGGCGTGGACATATATAAATTTTACAGAAAAAGGATTGCTATCTTCTATATCGTTCTATCCATCACCTAATAATCATGTTTTACATTCGGTATTGACTAATCTCTCATATTACCTACCATTTACTCAAACAGTGAACTTGAGACTGCCTAGTATTATTATCAGTGTATTTTCAGTTTTTATTTTTTATTTATCATTCAGAAAATTATTTAATGATAAAATTTCGATTTATTTAACATTAATGTTTTCTTTCCTCTATCCTGTGATATATTATGGATATTTAGCACGCGGATATTCCCTTATAATTTTATCGTTTATTATTAGTTTTTATGGCACTTTGAGGCTTGCAGAGGTGGTCGAGAAAAGAGGGGAAGCAAGGTGGAGATATTTATTTTATTTATCATTTGGAGCTGTATTAGGCCTATATAGTATTCCTTCATTTTTATATCCGTATTTCTCACTTACAACATTTTTAGTTTTAATATTTGTATATTGCCAAGATAACAAGGCCTTGAAAAGGCTGCTTGTTTCTATGTTAATAGTAACTGCAATTACAATTGCACTATATTCTCCAATTTTTATTGTTTCTGGGTTTTGGTCAATAGCAAGCAATCCTGACGTTCAGACGATCCCTAGGATTGATGTTATGAGTGACTTGTATGATCATTTTATAAGCACTATTAGATTTATGTTTTATTATGAATGGATGTTTTGGGTAATAGTTTTCCTGTCTATTTTTTCATTAATAAATACAAATAATAATTATAAAATCAAGTTAGCAGTGTATGCAATTTTTATTAGTCCATTAATTTTGTTAGCACATTCGGTTATTCCTTTTGAGCGAACTTGGGTTTATTTAGTGATTCCTGTTTTGTTTTTATTAGGCGTATTTATTAATCATTTCTTTGCAAAGGGCGGTAGAGTTATAACTATTTCAGTTGTTATGGTAGTTATTGCTTCGGGCGTTAGTTACGGTTCTTATATCCGAGATTATCGTGTATCAGAAGCGGCAAATATGACAGTCTTTTCTTTTGAGGCAGATAAATTGTCAAAATTTTTAATCTCAAAAAATGCAAATAAAATATATGTAAGCCACCCCACTCTTGATGCGCATATAGCTTATTCATATAATGAAAATAATATCCCATTAGATTTAGTATATTCAAGAAAACTAGAAGATAAGATCTTAATCAAAAACTCTTTTGATTACATAATTACAGATGTTAAGGTTAACCAAATACTTGGTTACAAATATTTAAAAAAAATATGTACTTTGTGCTCAACTCATGGAGAGGAGTCGTATGTTTATATTAAAATTTAATCTTAGCATAGAGTATAAAATTGGGAGAAATTGAATTATGAATGATAATACCGCCTTAGTAGTAACAACAATATCTGCACCAAATCCAGTTCTTCTTGAATTAGCTAAAGGGTGTCGAAAGAATAACATACGAATGATTGTTATTGGTGACTCAAAGAGCCCCCCTAATTTTAATATTAAAGGTGTTGATTATTATGATTTAAAATCACAGAAAAAACTTGGGTTTTCATATGCCAAAGCATGCCCAGAAGGGCATTATGCGCGTAAGAATATTGGTTATTTATTAGCCCTTTCTGGAGGGGCTGAATTAATCATTGAGACAGACGACGATAACTTTCCAAAACCATCTTTTTGGAAAGATAGAATCAATAACAATAATGTCAGATTTGTTGATAAATTAGGCTGGTCTAATGTGTATAGTTATTTTTCAAATGAGAATATTTGGCCTCGTGGTTTTCCACTGTCAAATATAAAAGATCCTAGTGCAAAACTTAATAGCTATGCAATGCACAATAGCCCAATTCAACAGAGCCTTGCTGATGAAAATCCTGATGTAGATGCCATATATCGTCTTATAGCTAAATTACCCATTAATTTCCATGAAAGAAGTCCTATAGCCTTATATAAAGGGGTTTGGTGTCCTTTCAACTCTCAAAATACTACATGGTTCAAAGAGGCATTTAAACTTATGTACTTACCAGCATACTGTTCTTTTAGAATGACGGATATTTGGCGTAGTTTTGTTGCACAAAGGATTGCCTGGGAAATGAAATGGTCTATCTTATTTTGCAAGTCAACAATGTGGCAAGAGCGTAATGAACATAATCTAATGCAGGATTTTTTGGATGAAGTTCCTGGGTATGTTAACAATGATACTATTGTAAAAAAATTAGAAGAACTAAATTTAAAGAATGGAGCATCTTCAATAGATAATAATTTGAGAATATGCTATAAAGTATTTTATGAGATGGGCTTAATAGATAGTAAAGAATTTTCACTGTTAGACGCTTGGATTGAAGACATTTCTAAAATTTTTGGTAAAAAATCTTAGAAGGTGGTTTTTAATGCAGAAAAACATTGGAAAAATTTAATTGTTTTCGTAGTATTAATCTTATTTTTATATATTTTTGGAGTTTTATATGTAGGATGGCAAGATGTTTGGAAGTCTTTTCAGCGCATCGGAGTTGGTGGATTTATTTTGATTCTATCGCTTTCATTAGTTAATTACAGTCTTCGTTTCTTGCGATGGAAATATTATTTGAGTATTATGAAGTGCCAAATTTCCTTTAAGGACAATTTGATGATATATTTGTCTGGATTTTCTTTAGCTGCAACTCCTGGCAAGATTGGTGAATTAATTCGAAGTTTTTTTCTTAAATCTAAAGGCATTAGTTATTCTAAGTCGATCTCTGTTTTACTGACTGAACGTATTAGCGACTTGGTAGCGCTGTTGGTCTTACTGTCTGTCACATCTTTAAATAGTATTGATCATCCTGGTGTGATGTTTGCTATAGTGTCGATTAGCGGGATTGTTACTTTCTTTTTATTTTTTTTAAAGCAAGACCTTATAGTTGGAAGGCTTTATAAGTTGACTGTAGTCAGAAATTGGATGAAGTTATCCAAAATACTTAATCTTATTTTAAGAATATCAGCTGACTTGAAAGTCCTTATTAAGTGGCGCTATTTATTTTTTGGGCTAGTAGTTGGCGTAATTGCATGGATTGCAGAAAGCCTAGGGTTTTATTTGATTATTTATTTAGTTAGCGATATTGAAGTAAGTTTAATTCAAGCTATTTTTATTTATTCATTAGCTATATTAGTTGGTGCATTGACGCTGCTGCCGGGAGGCATAGGCTCTGTAGAGGTAGTAGTTTTAACATTATTAATCTCCTTTAATATTGGACATAGTGAAGCGGTAGCCATCACTGTGATTGCCAGAATTACCACGTTGTGGTTTGGGGTTTCTATAGGATCTCTAGCTATCTTATTTGGTGGAGGGCTTAATAAATTAGGGACGGACTGAACCTCCCCCAATAAACTAGACACTTCGCTGTTGATTATAAAATGCTTTTTCAAAATTATCTGGTGATTCGTAATCACAATAAGAATGTCGTCTGATTTTGTTATAAAAAATCTCTATATATTCAAAGATTGAACTCCTTGCTTCATCAAGGTTTTTATAAGTTTGCTCATTAACAAGCTCTCTTTTTAACGTGTTAAAAAAGCTTTCAGCTACGGCACTATCATGACATACACCTTTATTGCTCATGCTTTGTTTAATCTGATTAGGTTTGAATAATGCTAAATAACTATAAGCTCTATAGGTTGCACCTTGATCAGAATGCAATAACACTTCCTGCTCTTTTGATTTATTCTTAATTGCCATCTTTAGTGCGTCTATAACTAGTGCTGTATCATTGTGTTTTGACATTGACCAGCCGACAATCTTGCGCGAGAATAGATCAAGAACGGTTGCTAAATATAACCAACCTTGTCTGGTGTAAATAAAGGTGGTATCACTTACCCATTTTTGGTTAGGATGCTGTGCATCAAACTCTCTATCTGGAATGTTTTATCACCCCAAAACCTCTGACAACTTTTTAAAATTTCTTATATAGAACATTTTATCACCCCAAAACCTCTGACAACTTTTTAAAATTTCTTATATAGAACATCCTAAGAAGCCTTCTTCTTATTCTGGTTCAATTTTATACTTTCTTGGTACACATCCATTGGTTT
>Ga0008649_10003070_pt1 | contig 11655 bp, 11 predicted proteins | sample SaaInlV_130m_DNA_2_FD_66601 | JGI IMG/M metagenome (GOLD analysis project Ga0008649, IMG submission 66601) | Marine microbial communities from expanding oxygen minimum zones in the Saanich Inlet - SI037_S2LV_130m_DNA | ecosystem: Environmental > Aquatic > Marine > Intertidal zone ... | reverse complement strand
CAAAGAATCAGTTCAATAAGATTAACTTATGGAACAAGACACTCAAAAAAAGAATATTTCTAATCGCACGAATTTGCAAACTATCAGGTAAACAGGGATCCTAAAATCAGTTTACTCTTTACTCCCCAGATGTTTCTCCCTACATCTTTTAGAATTGCTTCCTTTGCAGCAAATTTTCCTGAAAAATAATGATATGGATCTTGATCTGAACCCCTCTAGAGTAAAACCACTTCAAACTTTATACAATATTTCATTTCATGTTTTTTAAATTTTTTTTATAGAATGTTTCATTTAAATCATATTTTTTCTCTCTGAATCTATTAATTTTTACAATAACTATTCCAATACCTTTTTTCATTATCCATAATCAATTAAATGAGAAGGTTTATCAATACTACTAATAATTTCGATAAAGATGATAGACGAAGTTAAATTAAAAGATATTTTTGTTAAAATATTTCCTGAAATTGAAAATGATTTTGATTTAAACAGAGAACAATCTGATTATGAAAATTGGGATTCATTCTCACATGTAAATCTAATTTCTGAAATTGAAGATCAATTTAATATTCAACTTGAAACTGATGAAATTATTTCAATTTCTTCAGCAAAATCTGCTTTAGAATTAATTAAGAAGAAAAAGAATGATAACTGATTTTCTTTTACATTCAACAGAGAGATTCCCAACAAAAATTGCTATAATTTTTGAAGACTCAGAAATTACCTATTCTGATTTAACCAAGAAATCCCTATCATTAGCAAATATTTTAAAAACTGATTCACCCAAGGTTATTTCTCTTTTATTACCAAATGGAATTGATTTTGTAGTTTCTTATTTTGGAATATTAGCCTCAGGAAATATTTGTCACATAATTCCCCCTTCTATATCTGACTCCAATCTTATACATCAACTCAAACTAACTGACCCTTCTTTAATTATTAGTAATAAAATATTACAAAAAAAATTACTTAGAACAAATATTTTAAAAAATTATAAATTTTTAGACATAGAATCATTTCATTTTGAAGATTCAATTAATTTTCATCCTGTTGGTGAACCTTCATCAATTGCTATGATACTTTTTTCTGCTGGAACTACATCTACTCCAAAGGCAGTTCAACTTTCTCATAATAATGTAGAAAATACTGTGAACAGAGTTAACAATTTTCTGAGTATCACTGAAAATGATATAGATGTAATTTCATTACCACTATCTCATTCTTTTGGATTAGGTTGTTTGAATTGTATAATTAAATCTGGTGGAACAGCAGTTTTACATAAAAATACGATTAATTTGCCTAAAGTAATTTCTTCAATTAAAGACTACAATGCCACATCTTTTGCATCTACACCAACGACATTTCAACAAATTATGGCTAATCATAAACTACAATTTCGAAATTCTATAGACTCTATTCGCTATCTCTTAACAAACAGTTCACCAATGCCTAATGAGTTAACTAATAATCTTTTAGATATATTAGAAAATAAAAATTTGTATACTTATTATGGTTTAACTGAAGCTTCCCGTTCCACATTTCATCTCTACAAAAAACAAGATGATAAAATTAATTCTGTTGGAAAGCCATTACCTGGAGTGACAATTAAAATTATTAAAAATTCTAATGAATGTACAGCATTAGAACATGGTGAAATTTGTATACAAGGCAATCATGTTAGTCAAGGTTATTGGAAAACTATCGGGAATAATCAAAAATTTGAAAATAATTGGTTACATACTGGAGATATTGGTTATTTTGATAAAGATGGTTATCTTTTTTTGGTTGGCAGAAAAGATGATTTGATAAATATTGGAGGTGAAAAAGTTTTTCCTAAAGAAATTGAAGATATTTTAAAACTAATGGAAAAAATTGATGATGTTGCAGTAAAAGGAATTACTGATGCATTACTAGGTCAAATAGTAAAAGCTTTTATTGTTACAAAAAATGGTGTCCATTTGAAAGATGATGAAATATACTCATTTTGTAAGGGAAAACTTGAAAACTATAAAATTCCTAGAATTATCAAGTTTTTAGATAAATTACCTAAAAATGATCAAGGTAAGCTTCTTCGTAAGAAATTGTAATAACTCATATTAATGATTCATAGGCTTTTACTTCGTAAATGTTATTAACAAACACATAAGCTTCAATCATATCTTCGTTCAAGATTGCATTATCAGTACGTTTCTTGATAAAATGTAGATAAGTTGTTTGGCAATCAGGACAAGTCAAGTTTATTTTCTTCTATTTGTGGCATACAAAAAACCAAAGAACATTTTTGATGGTAATGCCTCAGGACTCATGTACAAATTAGGTTTTGTTATTTTGACAGAAAATCCTGCACTTTCTAGTTTTTCTTTTAGATTTTTGTATCCATAATGATATTCTATTTGGATATGAGAAAATTTTTGCAAAATTTCATTTGCAGTTTCTAGAATAGAATCATATTCACAACCTTCACAATCCATTTTTAATATTCCTGATTTAATTTCATACTTTTCAACAAGATTTTGTAGAGACAATAGGGGTGTTTTGATTCCTGTTTTTACTTCATGTAATCCCACATTGAGAGATCCTTTATCAGGTTCTAAATTAATAAAGCCAGATTTTGACGAACATCCTGCTAATATAATTTCTATTTTCTGTTCAAGCTTATTAAGTGAAATATTCTTTTTCGCAATCTCAAAATTATTTTGGTATGGTTCTAATGCGATGACTTTTGATGCATTGTTTACAGCAAAATAAATTGCAGTATCTCCAATATTAGCTCCAATATCTAATACAATTTTATTATCTACAGGTAAAAATTTGTAATCATCTCTCAGGAAAACTCCACGCAAATCTCCATTATTAATACCCCCAAAAAACTGAATTTCTTTACCATTCATAGAAATAATCACACGATTATTTTCAAGATGGTAAAATTTGTATAATCCATCAGAAGTATCATGAACTTCTATTACATTTTTTAAAGTTCTAATTTCTCCATTTTTTAAAACAACATCAATTGGGTACTTATTTCGTAGAATCCTATAGATTACCCACATGTAATTCTTGTATGCATTTCTGTATCGAGAAAATGCATTTCTGTATCGAGAAATAGTTTTAAGCAGACGAAATTTAGTTTGAAGAAATTCAAAAAATGTCATATTTTTTCGTATATTAAACAATTAATCCATATCGATTAGATCTATTTTATATATTATTGTAGTTAGAGGATTAATCCCATTTATGAAAAATTTTTTTTGAATTTTAAGAAAATGATAATGTGTATGTTCTACCACTCAATCCAATTTTAGTTTGAATTATCACATTAATTAATTCTGAACAATTTTTCTAGTTTTAATTCATAATTTTTCATCAAATTCTGCATAATTAATTTTAAAAACTTTAAACTTTTCTCCATTCTCTTTAATTTCATATTCATAAACTAAATCCAAAAATTCAAATTCTTTTTCATAAATTTCAATTAAAAACTTGGGCAAATCACTTTTGTTATCAACTATGATGTGAGTTAATGATTGTTTATTTTGTTGAATAAATTCATTTAGAGAACTCTGTCTTGGTGAAATTAATTCAGTTTTTAATGATATATCATCGTATGAAATTGGCCATTGATTTGGAATTTGTTCTACATCCAAATATCTTCCAAGCATCGGATGATAGTTGACTCCTTCAGCAAATTTTAATACTTCTTGACTAATTTTTAAATATTCATCTTCATAATTTTTATCCATTCTCCAATCATCTTTTTTGTATTCATAAAATAATACAGAACTGAATAAAATTGTTATAAAAATTCCAACTAAAATATAGTTTTGAACTTTGATTTTTGAGAAATACCTTTGAATTGCTAAACTAGATAATACACAAAAAATTGGAAAAAGAAAATAAAGATACCTTGTATCTAATGCTGGAACACTATAAGCATATAACATTGGTAATATCATAATTATAGAAAATATCACAAGAAAATTATTTTCTTTTTTACGGTTTTTGAAATATTGAATTATTCCAAAAGGAACAAAAAATATTAAATTTGGGATCATTATCCAACCTAAATATTTAAAAAATATTTCAAAACTTTGGAAAATTCTTGAATAGCCATAATCATTTGTAATCTGTGATGTTTCCACTAACTGTGTTGCAGTTCGAATAAAAATCCCATCAGTTCCTACTGTATCAATTCTAAAAATCATCATTGGTAATAAAATTATAAAAAATAATCCTATAGATGGTAAAATTGTAGAAATAGATTTTTTTGTTATTTTGTTACGAATTAAATAAATCACTATTATTGCAAAAAAGAAGAAAATACCTTCACCGCGAACAATTGTACAGAATGCTGCCAATCCAAATGATATTAAAGTAAATTTTCTATTATTTTTTATTAAAAATAATAATGATGATGTTCCCAATAAAATATACAGAGGGTCGGTTGAACCTAAAAAAGAATTTAGGATTATTCGTGGATCTAAAACAAACAAGGCTGAACCAATTAAAGCATATTTTTGTTTCACAAATTTTGTACAAATATAATAAATTGGAATTACAGTAATTGTTGAAATAATAATTGACAAAAATTTTTGTATTTGCATGTATTGTAATGGTTCATCTAATCTGATTATTGAAAACCAAAAAGAAAGAAATATGGCCCAACCATTATTAATCGGAACCATCCATGAATCAGGTAAATGTCCTAGTGCAATTATATCTGCTGCATAACGAAAAGAACTAAAGGCATCTACAGTGACTGGTAATTCATAAGGAAAATAAACTAATCTTAAAGACAGTCCAACACTAATTAGAAATATAAGAAAAAAAATATTAGTATATTTTTTGTTAGTTTCAATTCTAGAAAAAATAAACGAATTCATCTATTTACGTTCTCTAACAACACTAACCAATGAAAATAACATAATTGAAGTCATCATTAACATCATTCCAAAAATAGTTGCACCTATTCCTATTAATGAAATATTTGTAATTATTCTCCCTGAACTGGTAAATTCTTGAATTGTCCAAAGAATAAAAAATAAACCTGTGATTAAGAAAAGTACTCCGGGAATACCATAAAATTTCAAAGGGTGTTCAATTGAAATAAATTTCATCGTACTCAACATCACCGATGTTCCATGGGATACTGGATTGTGTTTTGATGTCTCTCCATCATACAAAATTTTTATCGGTATCTCTGTAATTTTTATTTTCTTTTGATTTGCTTTAATCAATATTTCTGTGGATACCCCCATCCCACTTTCTGATAAATTAATTTCTGAAAAAATCTTCTTACTATATGCCCTAAAACCACTTTGTGAATCTGTAATTTTTTTCCCCGTTTGAGAATTTACAAGATTTGTAATTACTTTAACCCCTATTTTTCTATATTTAGGCATCTCTGTTTTTTCATCTCCTAAAAATCTAGAACCAATTACAATATCTGCTAAATTATTTTTTATTGGATCAATCACTTTCTCTATATCTGAAATTCTATGTTGACCATCTGAATCAAATGTAACTAAAATATCAAATTCACATTCTTTAGCTTTTTTGAAAAGACTTCCTATAGCTGCACCATATCCAAGATTCCTCTTGTGATTTACTATGATGGCACCCATTTTTTCCGCAATTATGCCTGTACTGTCTGAGGAACCATCATTACATACTATCACTGAATATGATTTTTCTAATAATTCTGCAACAATTTTACCAATATTTTTTTCTTCATTAAATGCTGGTAGCCCAATAGCAATTTTCAATGCTTTATCAGATTTAATACTTGTATTTTCAGTCATAGTTGTAATTTTTGATATATTTCTGAAGTTTAAACTTGTTTACTTATTCATATTTGGAATAAATCTTTCAAAAGAGGTAAACTCAAATTTTTTAATTAATTTATCCATTTTTTCAAGAGATTTATCGATATTGTGATATGTTACAAATTTTTCTTTTGTAGGTAAATTTAATCTAGGCATATGTTCTGGAGTTAATTCCCAAGAATGAATATAAAAAATTGCAGGTTTATCATTTTTGTTATATTGTTTTATAGATCTCTCAATAATTTTCAATGGTAAAATTCTCAGATAAAATCCTCCTCCAGCAGGAATTTTTTTTCCTAAAATTTTTGTACTCATTAATGGAAATTCCCATAAATTTGATTCTAAATCCATTTTTTCTAATGAATCTGATGAAATTTTATAAGGATATTTTTCGGCTTCATGTAATCCATACATTTTTGTTTTTACTGGAACAATACTACTATCATAAGAATATTCAAACTTCTTTAAAGCATCTATTGCCCATGATGTTGTTGAATCCAATGAAAAGGTTGGTGCACGAAACCCTTTCACATTATCTCCCACTATGCTTCTAAATTCATCTAATTCTTTTTCAAAATTCTCTCTTGTTTTAATTTCATGTAATTTTTTATGTGTCATTGTATGAAAGCCTATCTCATGTCCATCTTGTATTATTAAATCAATCATCTCGGGGTTCTCTTCAAAAATTTCCCCTACAACAAAAAACGTTGCAAATGTCTCATTTTTATTCAGCCACTCAAGAATTTTCTTGAGACCTTTAGAAATTTTAAATTCCTTTTTATGATTTTTGATGAATGGTTTAACTAATTCTGGATGAAACCATTCTTCAAAATCTATCCCGAGTATATTCATGTAATATTATTATTTTTTTTGGTAATAAGTTTATTTCAAAAATGTGTAATCGTTAATACCAAAACTGAAATTTTAACAAAAATTAAAATTCAGTGTGATTTCATATTAGATAAATATAAAATAAAACAATTGTGTTACTTAGTATATTTTGAAATGTATGAGCTCAGTGAACAAATAAACATAAATAAAAATATTTAGGCGTTTAATCTCTATCATGCTATCTGTGTTTTCTGTTAATTTTTTTAAAATTTTTTATTGCAAATCGTATATCTGGTTCAGGAAATTCCTCGGGAGAATATGTTAAAAGAAAATTAAATAGTATTTTTTTTAAAATTTTTATAAAAATGATTAAAACTGTTGTACCAATTTTTGTATTAAAAAATGATAGTAATTTCCTAAAAACTTCTCCTTTTTTATTAAAACTTAGAAAAAGTACATCTCGTGTAAATTTTTCTCGGTATTGCACTTGAAAAATAGGCATCAGATTTAAAAAATCATGTACTCTAACTAGAGTAGGATTGTTAGGATCTCTTGATGCAATAACAAATGAATATTTTCGTTTTTTAGCTTCTTCAATTACAGCTTTAAGCAATAATATGCCGAGTCCTTTATTTCTAAACTTATCTTGAACTATCAATGTTCTTACATGAAATTTTCCACCTATTCCACTTGCACCTATAATTTTTTTATTATGTTCTACAATGACTAGAAAATCACATGCAAGTAAATTACTCATTTCATCAGATAATTTAGATTCTTTTAATCTTTCTTTAATTTTTGAATCTACATTAACAATCTTCATATTTCTATTCTTGACTTAGACAATATAATCCTAAAATACTTTTTACATATTAATATTCACTGTACACATAGCAATTGCATAATTTTTTTCATCTAAAATTAATATTAAGATTTCAGGTCTAATTATATTTCCTATAATTACTTCTAATACATTTGAATTATTTTTTATAATAGTTTTATTTAATTCAATTTTTTCAACCAAATCTGTTTTAAAATTAGTTAAGAATAAAATTAATAAACAATACGGAAATATTATTTCAATAAATTATGTAGTTATTAGAAAAATATGTTTGAGTATGCCTAAATCTATTGTTTTTAATGACGATAATTCAAAAAATGTAGTATCATAAAAATAATTAGTGATGTTATTAATATTAAAAACTATAAATTTTATGAATGTTCATTTGAATTCAATATGGAAAAAAATGTCATAATGGGGAAAAATTTGTGTTTTGAACCTATAAAAGAAAAAATATACCCATTTTTAATAAATTGGTTAAATGATCCAGATATTATTAAATTTCTTGATGATTTTGAATGTAAGTTAACTTTAAAAAAAATAAAGGAGATTTATCCACTTCATAGCATTGACACAAAAAATATGTTATTTACCATAATTGAAAAAAATACAAAACAACCAATTGGAATTTGTGGATTACAAAAAATTGACAATAATAAAAAAAATTCTCTTCTAAGAATAATTATTGGAGATAAGAAATATTGGAATGGAATAACTGCATTAGAATCTGAAAAATTTTTATTAAAATTTGCTTTTAATAAATTAAAATTAAATAAAGTATATAGTATAATTAATGTGAATAATAAAGGTCAAATCCTGCTTATTGAAAGATTAGGTATGAAAAAAGATGGAATTTTAAAAAATCATTTTATTCAAAATGGAAAATATATAGATGCAAGTTTATATTCTATTTTATCTAGTGAGTTTAAATATTTTTGAGTTATTTCTTGATTTGTATGTATCAATATTTATGCCTGAAATTACATCGCAAGATCTAAGATCAATATCATTTCCATTTTGATTGTGACAGATTATGAAAAAATTATTTCAGAATTTAGTAAAAATAAACGACTTTCATTACTTGTTAAGGACTTAATAAACTCCAATGAAAATTTAGCAAAAACAGTCAGTAAATTAGAACAAAAATTAATCTATTATGAAAATCCACATTCATCACCATCTGCTAATTCTTTACTATACAAAAAGCAGAAAAAAGACAAAACAAAGATACATCAAATCGTGGGGACGTTCCATGGCACAAGGATTAATTATGATATGTTTTGTGTTAATATGAATTTGGAGAATAGTGTTAAACCATTAATCAGTATTATAATTTTAAATTATAATGCGGGAGAATTATTAATTAATTGTGTAGAATCTATTAAGAAGTCAAATTTTCAAAATTTTGAAATAATAGTTGTAGATAATAATTCTAATGATGAAAGTCATTTGATTTGTAAAAAAAAAAATAAAGAAATAATTTTAATTAATAATTTAAAAAATTTTGGCTTTTGTGAGGGAAATAATATTGGTGTAAGAAAAGCAAAAGGAAAATTTATTATAATAATTAATCCCGATACAACAGTAACACCAAATTGGCTAAATGGTTTTTTAGATGCATTTCAAAATAATGGTGATGGAATTTATCAGCCTAAAATAATTTCTTTAGATGACAAAAAAACTATTTTGAGTACTGGAAATATGATTCATTTATTTGGATTTGGATTCGCGAGAGATAAAGGGAATAAAAATACGGATAATTTAGAAAAAGTTGAAAAAATACCTTATTCATCTGGAACCTGTATCTTTACCACAAAAAAATTATTTGAAAAACTAGGAATGTTTGATCCTTTTATTTTTCTTTATCATGATGATTTAGATCTCAGTTGGAGAGCGACCTTACAAAAAATTGATTCATTTTATGTCCCAACTATAACTATTTTTCATAAATCAAGCTATAATTTTGGATGGAGTGGAAAGAAATTTTTTTGGTTGGAAAGGAATAGAAAATACTGTATTTTAACCCATTATTCAAAAGAAACTCAAAAGAAAATAGCAACACAATTATTTTTAACCGATCTTTTAGTGTGGATAACGTATTTCATTAAAGGATTTATTTGGATAAAAATTAAAGCTGAATTGGATATAATGAAAAATAAAGATGCAATTAATAAAAAATATTTAGAGATTGAAAAAACAAAGATGATTTCAGATGAAGAAATAATGCAAAAATTTTCAGATACTATTTGGATTCCCACATATATAACAAATAATTTTTCTAGTAAATTATTTAATTTAATATTGAAAAAACTATCAAAAAAAGCTAGAATAAAAATGAAATTAAATGTATGAATTAAGGTCTATTTATTGATTAAATAAAAATGGTTCCAAAAAATTTTAAATATTAATTGATTTTCATAATTTGGTCCATTGAGAAATAAGTCAACATAACTAATTAAACTTAAAACTTTACATCTTTTGAAACATATTGTTTGTTAATTTGGGATATTTCAGGATTTTTATCTATCCATGTAATTATATCTTCTAGGGTGAATAAATTATTGGTAGAATATAATTCTTCAAATAATTTTTTTAAGAAAACAAAATCTTCATAATAATCTAGATTTAATCTATAATTGGAAAGATCTTTTTCATAATCTAACCGAAAGATTGAGAATTTTTTTGGTTGTAACCAAACATATGGAGTGACATGTTCACGCTCAAAAGTTTGTTTCGCTTCAAGATGTAATTGAGTAAGAATTTTTGAACTGAAAACTTCTATGCTAAAGCCATCAGGAAAAGTTCTAGGTGGAGGAAAACCTGTAGCAACATAATCATATTTATTTTCTAAAAAAATCTCTAATGTATCATCAAGAATCATAGGATCAATAGTGGGACTATCGGCATTAAGTCTTACAATTATATCAGAATTTATTTTATCTGAGACCATTTTAAAACGAGAAAGAACATTATTTTCTGAACCTCGAAAACAGTTTATCCCTAATGAATTACATAAATTAAAAATTACATCATCATTTGAATTTGTAGTGGTAGCGACAACAACTGAATCAAGTTTTTTGGATTGTGTTATTCGTTTAATCATATGTTCAAGAAAAGATTTGTTACAGACTTCAAGCATCACTTTACCTGGAAGTCTGACAGAACTCATTCTGGCTTGGATAATACCAGTAATCAATGTAATTCATAAAATCATTTAATATTTATCATTAATTGTTTTCAATAAGAGAAAAATTTGGATATGATTAAACCATACAATAGACATAATAAAGAAGTAAAATTGAATATAAAAAAGTGATAAGTTGTGGATAAAATTCAATTAACAAATGATGTATGGATTGGAAAAGATCAACCGCCAATTGTTGTTGCAGAAATTGGACTCAATCATAATGGAAAATTAGATACAGCCTTAGAAATGATAAAAAAAGCCAAAGACATAGGCGTAAATGCTGTAAAATTTCAGGTTAAAGATGTTGAAGAAGCACATCCAAAAGAAATGCTAGATATGCCATATGAAGGTCCCAACTCATTTGGCAAAACATATCGAGAGCATAAACAAGCATTAGAATTTTCACAAAACGAATTAGAACAAATCTATGATTATGCAAAAAAAATGAATATTATCTGTTTTTCAACACCTTGCAATGTTAATGCAGTAAAAAGATTAGAGCAGCTAAATAATCCAATCTATAAAATAGCATCATTCCATCTAACTTTTTCAGATATTTTAGAAGAAGTATGTAAAACAGGTAAGCCAATTATCATGTCAACAGGTGCATCATCTATAGAAGAAATTGACAAAGCAGTGGAGTTAATTCGTAAATATCATGAAAATTTTGCATTATTACATGCTGTCTCATGTTACCCCACAGAGGATAAAGATATGAATTTAAAACAAATAACTAGTTTACAAGAACGATATAATTGTCCTGTTGGATATTCAGGTCATGAGAAGGGGGTCGGATTATGTACATCAACCATTGCAATGGGGGCATGTGTTATTGAAAGACATTTTACTTTAGATCGAACAATGAAAGGACCTGATCATGCTGCATCAGTAGAAGAAGAGGGATTCAGATTAATTGTAGATAGAACTCATAGATTGTATCAAGCATTAGGAACAGCAGAAATAAGAGTAATGGA
>Ga0008649_10003066_pt1 | contig 11659 bp, 12 predicted proteins | sample SaaInlV_130m_DNA_2_FD_66601 | JGI IMG/M metagenome (GOLD analysis project Ga0008649, IMG submission 66601) | Marine microbial communities from expanding oxygen minimum zones in the Saanich Inlet - SI037_S2LV_130m_DNA | ecosystem: Environmental > Aquatic > Marine > Intertidal zone ... | reverse complement strand
TCATCATTAGTCAGTTGTTGATAACTCATTGCAATTTCCTGTGGTAAGAAAATAGCAAAGTTTATTGCAACTGGCTATTTAATTACAATTAAAATTGCACTTGTTATGCGAATTCAAGCTTTATCAAATAGTAATTATTCGTGAAATTTTATTTAGAGTAACAAAATGAAAAATAGTAACAAAATATCAATCAACCTCCTTATTTTTGTAACAATAATTCATGTATTGGTTTATATAGGATCAATATATGTTGATATTCATGATGAAAGGGGTGATACAGTAAGGCCTACTGAAATAATTCAGAGTGGAATTGATATGGACTTCTATCAGAAAGAATCTAACAGAATGTTTAATAATGGAGATCAAATTTCCGGTTTAATTAGCCCTCCTATTTTTCCATTAATGATACATGTGTTCAACTACAACAACTCTGGATCAAGTATACCTCTCTCTTTATTTTATTTAGTAATATCGATAGCAATGTCATTAATTTGGATGCGATATTTTTCTATGAATAAAATTGGCAATTATGGATTAATTACTTATATTTTTATTCCGATGCCGATGTGGTATATGCTCAACATAAGCACCGATTTGTTATTTGCTTTTTTATTCTCAATTTTTTTTATATCCTATTTCAATACTGAAAAATTAAAATTTAATACCAGTATTTGGATAGCCGCCTTGATACTGATGGTATTAACTAGGGCAAATGGATTTACTATAGTGGCATTTGTTTTTCTTGATTATTTATTTATAAAAAATAATATGCCAAAAGCTTCATTGGCCATACTTGTATCGCTTTGTTTATCAATTTTTATTTATTATGATTTATATGATCATTTTTTACAGTTTATTAGAAGTTCATTAGATCTTGGCTATTATGGTATACCATATAATCAGTACATCTCTGGTTTAAATATATTCACATTAGAAACTGCAGATAAAGTCATTTCATGGTTTTTGTTGGTTATCGCTAAGATTTTGTATTATTTGGGTGTTAGGCCAAGTTATGGAGATACTGCACTAAGTCTTGTAATCATTAAATCCATATTTGGACTATTCTTTTTGATAGGGCTATTTGGGATGTTTTATTATAAAGCTTATAGAGTGTTGTTATTGTTATTGATATTTAGCTTGCCAGTTTTAATGGGTGCTTCGCAAGATAGATATAATTTACCTATTCAGCCATTATTATTCTATTATGGTTGGATTTTATTAAATAGATGCAAAGATGCAGACAAACGACTTCGTTACTAGCTTTGTTGAGCATTCTTAATTTTTTGAAAATTATCCAAAAAAATATGACCAATCTTGCCAGGGAAAATCAAAAAAAAAGTTTATGTGAAGCGTCACAAGGCTAACTGGAAGGAAAAACTATGGTGCCTTCATTGGCTCAAAAAATGGAGTCCTGGATGCATAAAAGATAGCTAATACTAATTGCATTTCTAATGATTGTGATATTTTAGAGTTGGGCATTGTTATTAAAAAAATGGGCTTTTCAGGATAAAATTCCTAGTAAAGGTACCTTTCTTTGGAAGTTGAGCTGGCAATTGACAGATGGATCTAGATTTAGGTTAAAATATAGACCAAACTATGGTTTATTGATGAGACATTAAGTTGATTAAATTAAAGAAATACTAGGATGTTTTTTTAAGAAGAAAAATATGTGGTTTTTTTGGACTATCTAAAGATACTTTATTGTGTAGATACTGTGAATGTAAAAAACCTATTATTGATGGGTGTAGTAAATTTATAAAAGAAGAGGAAATATAGTTATGAATACTGATTTTTTTTCTGTGGCTCGTAGATATGTAATAATTGGCCTTATTACAATAGTGATAGATTATACATTGCTGTTTTTTATGAGTGCTATAATTAGACTTGAGGCTAGTTTATCAATTATTGTAGCCTATTTAATTTCAGCAATTTTTAATTATTTATTTCATAGAAAATATACATTTGTAAGCACATCCAATATAGCTTCTGAAATAGTGAAATATATTTTAATTGCAGTATCTATGGCTTACCTAACAGTATATATAGTCATGGTTCTTATGGATGTTGGGATAAGTATTTATTTAGGTAAGTTGGTGGCTGTGTTGGTAGTATTTACAATGACATTCTTTATTAGTAAATACTTCATTTATTATCAAAAAATACAATAAAAATTATGAAAACTTTATTTTTTATTCCGACATATAATGATTTTGAACTCCTTTCAGATATACAACAGGAGATATATAATACATATAAAAATTCAAGTATTATTGTTATCAATGATGGGTCAACAATTACAGTAAAAAATATTGATAATAGATCAACTTATCTCGAATTAAAAACTAATTATGGAATTGGAGTAACAACGTTAATTGCCGTTGACTATATGATTGATTTTGATTTTGATTATTTAGTTCGCATTGATGCAGATGGTCAACATAGTGTTTGCGATGCGTCCAAAATATTAGAAGGATTAAGTAGCGGATCCAACCTTGTTATTGCAAACCGAATAAATAACAATACAGGTTTAGATATCAGAAATTTTGCAAAATTTATTATAGGATTTATAGGATATGTTGCAACTCGAAAACTTGGAATTGATTTTAATACAGGTTTTTTCGGTATTGATAAAGTTGCTGCACAGGCTGTTAGAGGTATGCGCTTTGATGTATATCCAGAACCTAAGATCTATTTGAGTATGATTAAAAATAAGTTAATTAAGGTGGCAAGTGTTGAAGTGGAACAGAATGATAGAGAATTTGGAAAATCATCAATAAGTTTGCTAAATGGCGTGGCAATAGTTTATAAATTTTTTATCCTTTCACTTGATAGTATTATTAAGAAAGACAATTAAATGTTAATAGCTGTATTCCTATTGATAGTTAATATTGCGTCCTTTATTGTACTAAGGCGTAGATTGGTAGATATTGGGGTTATCTTTCCTATCGTATTATTATTAAATATTATTGTAGGAGTTGGTGGAGTTGATAGTGCTTTAATATACTTGTCATCTGTGTTTGGTATTAAGTATCCACCAATATTGATATTGTTATTTCTGATTGTATTATTATTAGTTTTGATTATAGTTTTATTTTTAAATGTATCAAAATTGAGGGTGAATGAAATTTCAAATATTAGAGCTATTTCTAGATTAGAAATTCAAAATAATTTTGGTAAAAAATAGTTAAATTGAGTTATTTATGAATCAAAAGAAAGTAATATGGCATGTGGGAAAAATGAAAACTGCAACTACTTATTTGCAGCGCAAAATTTTCCCTAAACTAAAGAGTGTTATTTTTTTAGGATGGTATACAAAAATCAAGACACCGCCTTTCTACAATGAAGAGATCAGAAAATTTGATGAATATCTTAGATATTCAGATGATTTTGATGTCGACAATGATATTGTCACTAACTTTTTGCAAAAGATAGAACTCATACACAAGAAATACAACCTTAAAATATTGATATCAGACGAAGGTATTTGTACTGATGAGAATAATATTTATAGAAACCTACAAAGAATAAAAAAAATTGATACTAATGCCACTGTAGTTATTTCTATAAGAAAGCAGAGCGATTACTTATTGTCGCAATATTATCAATACAGAAGAGGGGTGTTTGGTAATAAAGCCTGGAAGAATATGTCTATTAATACGTTTCTTGATAAGGATATTAGGGGGCATGTGAAGGATGCAAACTATTTCCCCCTAATACAAGAAGCTGTTGAATTATTTGGTATTGATAATACAATAGTTGTTCCATACGAATATTTGAAACAGTCTCCAAACCTGTATGTCGAGTTTTTTAATGGCGTTATAAGCGATAGCGATACTCAAATATTTAATGATTTAATTTTTAATTCCAGTAAAGAACATGCTAGAACTAGAAACAAGTTCTTTGATATTGTTAGTAATATATTAGGAGAAGGCTCCATAAGTAGCTTTATATGTAAACTTCCTTTAATGTTTCATAGGTTTATATACTGTCACTATACGACCTCCGATGTTGATAAGTGGATGAGAAATAATGAAGTAAGTTATGCTGATGGCAATTTAAAGATTCAGAATCTACTTAGTATTAATCTTAAGTCTATCGGATATGAAATCAAATAATGGCACTTATTAATCATTACGTTGGCTTATCTGGAATTGGGGGTGTTCAGAAAAATTTTATTGATTATTTCATTTATACTTCAACTACAGAATCTCAATATAAACACAAAGTCTTTACAAGAGGAGTAGTTGATGAATTCTATAGTTTTAATATTAGTTCTTATAATATTAATAAACTGAGACATTTTATTAGATTTTTATTTGCTTTACTTTCAGGTAGATCCGTAACACACATTTACAATAGATTTACAAGCAAGTGGTTGGCATGCTTGTTGTTATTACCAGTTAACAATATAATTATGCATGAGAGAGGGGTGGCTTGGAACGCAACAGGATTTGATAGAATAATAATAAAGCTAATCTCAAAAAGAGTCAGTCTAATAATTGCTAATTCGTTTGCAACTAAGGCGATGCTTTGTAATAATTTTTCTATAAACCCTTCTATGGTTAAAGTAGTTCATAATGGCATTGTAATTAATAAAATAGACGAACATCAGAAAAATAATATAAATGGTGATTTTACTGTTGGATACCTGGGAAGATTAGATACTAATAAAGGTGTTAACATTCTAATTGACTCAATAAAATATATTCCCAACAGAATTAATTGTATCATAGCTGGAGATGGGCCTTTGAAGGCTTATTTAAAGAAGCAAAGTAAATATGACAGCCGTATTGTCTTTGCGGGTCGAGTTGATCCAGATGTTTTTTTACCCTCCATTGATTTACTGGTTGTCCCATCTATTAGAGAACCTTTAGGAAATGTTTGCATTGAAGCTGGCATGCATGGCATTCCAGTGATTGGATCTAGAGTTGACGGGATTCCTGAAATTATCGAAGATGGGATTTCTGGCGTACTGATTACACCTATACTACCAATACAGTTAAAAACAATAGATTTGCCGAAATCAGTGTTACCAGCCCCCAGGTATGTTGTTGATCCAGATACGTGGGAGTTAATAACTCCAAAACAAATTGACCCACGTATATTGGCAAAAAGGATTACCAATTTAATAAATAATGACGCATTACGTGAAGAGTATGCAATTAATCTTAACAATCGTGTAAATGAACATTTTTCCATGGATAGGTATGTTTGTGAGTTGAATGCTATTTATGATCAATTTAACTTAACTTAACATATTTTTAGAGTAGAAATAACTTGGGTAAATATCTTCATATAATAACAGGCCTTAAGACAGGTGGGGCAGAGGCTATGCTGTTTAGACTTCTTGAAAAAGATCCTGAATTACATACGGTTCTTTCTTTGACTCCAGGCGGAAAATATTATAAACTTTTGTCCAATATCGGCGTTAACGTTGTTGAGGTTGGTTCATCTAATAAACTTCTGCTAGTGTTTAGTTTATTTAGAGTGGTAAGAATAATAAATACACTTAAGCCAAAAGTTATAATAGGATGGATGTACCATGGGAATCTTGTGGCTACATTTGTTTCCATGGTAACAAAAGTCCCGCACATTTGGAATATAAGACATTCTGTATCTTCAATCAATTATGAAAGTAGAATGCTTCAAGCAGTTATAAAAATAGGTGCTTTATTTTCAAGATACCCATGTAAGATTTTATACAATAGCCATGCATCTGCCATACAGCACAAGGCGTTAAAATACTATAGCAATAAAAGTTTTGTAGTGCCAAATGGTATTGATACCAGTATATGTAAAAAAAAAGAGCAAGCGGTTAACAATTTTCTTATAAAAAATAATCTAGAAGGCTATTTTATTCTTGGACATTTTGCAAGATATCATCCAATGAAGGATCATAAATGCTTTATAAGGTCCATATCTATACTCAAAAATAAAATACCTAATTTAAAGGTCGTAATGGCTGGATCCAATATTGATAGTGAAAATAACGCACTGATGTCAATAATAGTAAAATACAATTTAGAGTCGACAGTATTATTACTTGGCGAGCAATCAGATGTGATAAATATAATGAATTCTCTAGATTTATTTGTTCTGTCATCAGCATGGGGTGAAGGGTTTCCTAATGTGCTATTAGAGGCTATGTGCTGTGGAGTTCCAGTTGTTTCAACCGATGTTGGTGATGCTGCAGTCGTTGTGTCTGGTGCAGGAAAAATTATCAAGATATCTGATAATGTGGCTTTATCAGAGGAAATTCTTAATTTTTACAAAATGAATATAGAGCAAAGAGAAGATGTTGGAAAAATAGGTGTAAAAAGAGTTTGTGAGCTTTACGATATAGTCAAAGTTAGATCTGAGTATGTAAAATTATGGAATAAATGTCTGTGATATTTTTTATATATAAGTAGCTATGTGGATATATATTTCACTTTTATTTTTGCCAATAATTTTTGGTATCATATCAAGTTTAACCGATAAAAATGTAGCGTACTTCTCAAAGATTGTATTCTTATTATTGGTTGTCTTCTTTGTTGGATCACGATACAACATAGGTGGAGACTGGACTCAATATAACGAATACTTTAACGCTTCTGCTGAAAGTAATTTATTGGAATTATTAAATAGGAAAGGCCCATCATATAGTGGTTTAAACTATATTGTTAGTGCAATGGGCGGAAATATTATTCTTGTTAATTTTATTTCTGTATTTGTATTTATTTATGGATTTTATAAATTTTGTAATAATATTCCTAATTATTGGGATGCGTATTTAATATCAATTCCTTACATATTAATTGTTGTTGTTATGGGTTATACTCGGCAGTCTATCGCATTAGGATTTGTCTTTTTAGCATTATCTTTCTACAAAAATAGAAGCGTGTTCAAATATGTTGTTGCAGTATTAATTGGAGCAACTTTTCATGTTGCATGTCTAATAATGTTGCCTTTCTCATACTTCTTCGTAAAAAATGAAAGACGTAAAGTCAATTTGTTAAAAAAATTATTAATAGTTATTCTTTTTGCAACGCCGATAATTATAGCCATTTTATTTAATTATCAGTATATTCTTGACCATTACATCCTTATTGGCAGGAGTTCTACAGGTGTATACTTTAGACTATTCATTCATTCTGCGGCATTTGTCTTATTTATTGTAATGAGGCAAAAATACAAACAAAATTACGATGACTATGGGTTGTGGATGGCAATTGGAATATCTGTATTTTTATTATTACCAATTTTATATTTTTCGTCAACTATCTATGATCGATTGATTTTATATTTTTTACCATTTCAGGTTTTAATCTGGTCAAGGTTGATTTATCTATCTAAAGTGTTTTTTAATAGGATTGTTTTTAGGATATTTATTTATTTATCATATTCTTCAGTGTTAGTTATATGGTTAAATTATGCAAACAATAAAGGAAATTGGCTGCCTTATCAAAGCACATTTTTCTTATAATTTATTAACAAGAGCTATATAAATGAAAATAAAAATTGTGATTGCCGTGAATTCATCATGGAACCTAGTAAATTTCAGATCTGGCTTAATTCGGTCTATGGTCGAATCCGGCTATGAAGTTGTAGCTATTGCTCCTTTTGATGAGTATTCGGAGAGGTTGAATGAACTCGGATGTCGTTATGTTCCATTACCTATGGATAATAAAGGCATAAATCCTATCAAGGATTTATTACTTTTGTGGCGTTTTTATCGTTTTTTGCGTCATGAGCGGCCAGCTGTATTTCTCAGCTTTACGGTTAAGCCTAACATATATGGGTCGTTAGCTTGTAACATTCTAAGGATCCCAGTCATTAATAATATTGCAGGTCTAGGAGTTGTTTTTATTAAAAATTCATTGTTAACTAGTTTTTTACGTATTTTGTATAAAATTTCTCATTCAAAATCTCATAAAGTTTTTTTTCAAAATAATGATGATCGACAATTATTTTTAGAAAGTGGCTTGGTATCCTATATAATTGCAGATCGAGTCCCTGGCTCTGGTATAGATTTAAAGAGATTTAATTTTTCTAAAAATGTTAATCGCGATGTAAATAGAAAGTTTCGTTTTTTACTAATTGCTCGCATGCTTTGGGATAAGGGCGTTGGTGAATATGTTGAAGCTGCTAGACTGCTGAGAGAGAGCGGAACGCATGCCGAATTTTGTTTGCTTGGATTTTTAGATGTACAAAATTCTACTGCAGTATCTCATAGACAAATGGATGATTGGGTTTCCGAAGGTGTTATACAGTACCTTGGTGTTAGTGACAGTGTTGAAAAAGAAATTACAAAATCAGATTGCGTTGTTTTGCCGTCATATTATAGAGAGGGAGTTCCGCATTCTTTGCTAGAATCTGCTGCTATAGGCAGACCAATTATTACAACAAATTCAGTTGGCTGTAGAGAGGTGGTAGATGATGGTATAAATGGCTATTTATGTAAGCCTAGAGATTATATCGATCTGTCAGATAAAATGAAAAAAATGATCGCCCTTTCATGGAAAGAAAGACAACAAATGGGTTTACAAGGCAGAAAAAAGATGGAGTATGAATTTAATGAAAAAATTGTGATCGATAAGTATTTAGATGTTATTGATCAGATACTTAGTGATTAATTACCCTGATTAGTTAAAGCTCTAAATAAAAAACTCAATTCAAATAATAAATTAAGCCACTTTAGCACCCTACCATTAATATGCAAATATCTTTTTTAATATCTTTTTTAATATCTTTTTTAATATCTGTAGTTATTACGTGCATCATAATAAAAACTCAGCACACTCATAAAAATTATTCATACGATTCTAATTTGAATGGGGTGCAAAAATTTCATACTAATATGGTACCGCGTGTTGGCGGTATAAGTGTTCTTCTGTCATTTTATTCTGGACTATGGTTTTTAAGTAATAATTTAGACATTTCTTATGTTATGTGGATAGTTCCATTACCTGTGTTTATTGCCGGTATTTATGAAGATTTAACTGGAAAGGCTAGTCCCCTTGCAAGGATTATGTTTGCATTTTTATCCATTTTAATAGCTTTTGTTTGGATGCGGATAGGTATTACTAATTTAGGATTTGAATGGGTTGATTATCTATTATCTAATTATGAAGCTATCAGTCTTTTATTTACTTTATTAGTCATGGGTGGTGTGGTAAATTCTTTTAATATTATTGATGGGTTTAATGGGATTTTGAGTGGATATTCTATACTAGTATCCTTATCAATGGCTTATGTTGCTTATGTTTTAAACGACGATCTGGCGGTTCATTTAAATTTGATTCTTTGCGCCTCTGTCTTCGGATTTTTTATATTTAATTTCCCATTTGGGAAAATATTTATGGGTGATGGAGGGGCGTACTTTATTGGGCTTATGTTGGCAATTATTGGCTTGATGTTAGTTAGTCGTCATGCTGAATTATCCAATTGGTTTATACTACTAATCTTTATGTATCCAATGTATGAGTTACTTTATAGTATTTATAGAAGAAAGGTAATACATGGAACCGATGCCAGCCAGCCAGATGCTAATCATTTGCATACTCTGGTTTATCGAAAGTTAATTTCCTGTGATCGACTTAAGAATAATAAAGTTATTTGTAATAGTATGGTATCCCCTTTTATGTGGCTACTATCTTTAGTGGGTATTGCTCCAGCAGTTATTTGGTTTGATAATCAAACAATGCTCATTATTTGGGTTTTTATTTTTATGGTAATTTATACTATAATTTATAAGTATATTTCATCAGATAGATTTAAATTTAATCATTAATAAATTATGAAAATATTGGTAACAGGTGGTGCAGGCTATATTGGCTCTCATACGTGCATTGAGCTAATCAAAGCAGGTTATGGGGTTGTGGCGGTCGATAATCTGTGTAATTCCTCATTAGAATCTTTAAAACGTGTTGAAAAATTAGTTGGCAGTGATATTCCCTTTCATAAAGTGGATGTGCGTGATAAAGTAGCTCTTACTCGAGTATTTGAGCAGTATTCAATTGATGGTGTAATTCATTTTGCAGGTTTAAAAGCAGTCGGTGAATCGGTTGAAAAGCCGATTGAGTATTATGATACCAATGTAGGTGGTACGTTTGTGTTGACTGATGTAATGAATGCATTTAATTGCAAGACTTTTGTATTTAGCTCTTCTGCTACAGTATATGGCGATCCGAACACTGTACCTATTAAGGAAAGCTTCCCATTATCAGTAACTAATCCTTATGGCCGTTCAAAGTTAATGATTGAGGAGTTCTTGCAAGATGTGTTTGTTGCGGATGATTCTTGGTATATAGCGTTGCTTAGATATTTCAATCCAGTAGGCGCACACAAAAGTGGGTTGATTGGTGAAGATCCAAACGATATTCCTAATAATTTAATTCCTTATATCTCACAAGTGGCGGCTGGTAAATTGGCTAAGCTCAGTGTATTTGGCGGTGATTACAGCACGCCTGATGGCACTGGCGTGCGTGATTATATTCATGTGGTAGATTTGGCCAAAGGCCATGTTAAGGCTTTGCAAGCGTTGCAAGACAAGCCGCAAGTTCTAATCGTTAATCTAGGCACGGGTAATGGTTCCTCTGTGCTTGATATGGTTAAAGCTTTTGAAAAAGCCTCAGGCAAAGATGTGCCTTATCAAATAGTAGATAGAAGGGTGGGAGACATAGCAACTTGCTATGCTGATCCTGCTTACGCTGCTAAAAAACTAGGCTGGAAGGCTGAATGTGAACTTGATGAGATGTGCGAAGACACTTGGCGTTGGCAGTCTCAAAATCCTGATGGATATCCTAGACATAAATAAAGACACACTTTGTCTTTATGAGTTTAGATTAAATACACTGACCTACGTCCTAGTGAGAAACTCTATGAAGAGCTTTTAATTGGTGATAACGTCAGTAGCACGGACAATCCATTGATCATGCGAGCGCAAGAAGAGTTACTCACTTGGGATGAGCTTGAGCCTATTTTGAATAACTTACAAACAGCGATACAGAATTGTGATCAACACAAACTTCGCGAACTACTGATCGAGTTGGTTCCAGGGTTTAAACCTCAGTGCGAGATTAGTGATATTCTTTATCTTGAATAGTTAGTTTTAATCGTTAATTAACGCTGTATTTAGTATTGATTTGAGCGAATACAGTCTATTTATAATTGTCTTTTTTTAATTGTACAATAGACAATTTATCACCCCAAAAAGCCAATAATAAGCCATTTAAAAGAGAGAGAATAAGTCGTGGTAAATTTGAGCTTTTTTGAGTGATTATTTAGTGCAATAATCACGAGTAATTTATCCAGTTTTTTAAGCGTAAAAATTGCTCAAATATGATGGTTTCTATTGGCTGGTTTTTAGCCTTTTTTAAGGGTAATATAGACACTTATAAAAGTTGGTTTAACTTAGGGGTGTAACAGTATAAAAGTGACGACAAAATGACAATATTGAAGCGATAAAAACGGCCTAAATCGTTTTTAAATCTCTAAAAATGCTTTCATAGCGTGGTTTTGGTAGTTATAGGGAGTTATAAGTCAGACTGTTAATCCGTTTGTTTTGAACTTAGACTGACTTCTATAGGTCATACTCCATAAGGGATTCCGAGTGAATCCCTTTTTTACGTCTATTAAAAGTGTCAACAATTGTTGTCATTTGGTTGACACTTTTTTA
>Ga0008649_10003062_pt1 | contig 11668 bp, 8 predicted proteins | sample SaaInlV_130m_DNA_2_FD_66601 | JGI IMG/M metagenome (GOLD analysis project Ga0008649, IMG submission 66601) | Marine microbial communities from expanding oxygen minimum zones in the Saanich Inlet - SI037_S2LV_130m_DNA | ecosystem: Environmental > Aquatic > Marine > Intertidal zone ... | reverse complement strand
AATGGAGTTATTACAAATGCCTTAAATAAAGAGTATGATGTTACTGCTGTTGATAGAAGTGCAAAAGCACTTGAATTCGTAAACGCAAAAAAGGTATTGGCTAGTGCCGACAGTATTCCTTTACCTAGTTATCAATTTGATATGGTTTTTTCAAGTGAACTACTTGAACATTTGGATGATAAGACTTTGGCCGGTACCGTTGAAGAAATTAAACGACTTTCAAAAAAATATGTTCTTATAACAGTGCCCAATGATGAGAATCCAGATAAACTTCAAATAAAATGCAAGAAATGTGGATACAAATATAACCGTCCCAATCACCTTAGAAGTTTTAATATGGATAATATATCTGAAATATTTTCAGAATACAAAGTGCTAAAATCATTCACATTTGGCAAGAAGGTAAGATACTACAACCCTTTATTGCTTAACATTAAAACTTCAGTAACACCATCAAGTGCATGGGTTCCATATTTTTGGATAGGCAAAAGCAATAGAAAAACAATATGTCCAAGCTGTGAATATGAGTTTACAAATAATTATAAGTTCAATATTATTTCTTCATTTATAGATACAATCAATGCGGTTATTTCTCCAAAAAAACCATATTGGTTATTCGTTCTCATGGTAAAAAGATAATTTCATAATTTTGTTTAATTGATGGGTATAATTCAAAGGCAGAGCATATCGGGTACAATATATTCCTATGTAGGGGTTATATTGGGTTTTATTACCACAGCATTGCTATTCACACACTTCTTCACAACTGAGGAGGTTGGGTTATTCCGAATTCTTGTTTCCTACTCCATATTATTTGCCCAATTCGCTGGACTTGGAATCAACACCATAACTGTTAAGTTATTTCCTTATTTCAGAAATGAGGGTAAAAACCATCATGGCTATCTTGGCCTTGCCTTAATAGTTTCACTGGTAGGTTTAGTATTAGCCATACTTGCCTATTTATTATTTAAGCCCGTTATTTTGGATAATGCTAAAGATGGTAGCCAGCTATTTACAAGTTATTTTTATTATGTAATTCCACTTATTGTTTTTACCCTATTGTTCAATGTATTTGATACATATTACAGAGTATTATACAATGCTGTGAAAGGAATAATCTATAAGGAAGTTATCCAAAGAACTCTTGTTTTAGCAGTAATTATACCCTTTTATTTTGAAGTGTTTGATTTTCATCAAACAGTAATTTTATATACTCTGGCGTTAATATCACCAGGGGTATTACTGTTTGCATCTCTTGTTTATAATCGAAAACTACACATAAAGCCTGACCTCAGCATAATTGACAAAAATTTTGCAAAAGATATGGTTAAGGTTGGCTTCTTTGGTATAGTTGCTAGCTTTTCCGGTGTGCTGGTTATGACAATAGATTCCATTATGGTGGAAAGGATAATGGGATTGAGTGCAACGGGAATTTACTCAATTACATTTTTCTTCGGAACCCTTATTCTTGTGCCAATGAGAACAATGGGAAAAATAAGTTCGGTGGTTATTTCTGATGCTTGGAAAAATAATGATATTGCCGTTATAAATAATATATACAAAAAAAGCAGTATAAGCCTCAGCATTGTTGGCCTGCTACTACTAATTGGTATTTGGGGAAATATTGATAATGTGTTTCATATAATTACCAATGAATACTTGCCAGGAAAATATGTAATATTAATAATAGGTCTGGCAAACCTAACTGATATTGCAATGGGAGTTAGTCCGCATATAATTGTAAACTCAAAATATTATAGATATTTATCCTATTTCTTACTAATATTTGCTGTTCTAATTGTAGTTTCAAACATTTTGCTAATACCTATCTATGGTATAATAGGTGCCGCAATTGCAACTCTTATCTCAAAGTTTATTTATAACTGCATAAAATTCATCTTTTTGTATAGGAAATTTAGACTGCAACCATTTACATGGAAAATCGTATTACTCTATTTAATTGGAATTACTGTATATTCAATTTCACTACTTATACCTGTCATGTCAAACTATTTGGTTGATATCATCGTTAGAAGTTCTATCATCGGTGTGCTATTTATAATTCCCGTTTACTATTTCAAAATATCAGAAGATATTAATAATAAAATTGAAGTAATTTTTGAAAGGTTGTTTAGACACAATTAAAGTTTTATAAGATTCTAAGCATTAAAATATGGAGAAACTATTAAAAATATGTTTTATTGGAAGTGGAGCTATATCCACAGCTATGGGCAATGTTCTTGCCCAGAAGCATAAGTATGATGTTTATCTATTATCAGTGGAACAAGATGTTGTTGACTCCATAAGTAATGAACACATAAATCGTAAATATTTTCCAAATATAGATTTGGATAAGTCTCTGAAGGCTACTTTTGATAAAACCATACTTACTGAATCAGATATTATTTTCCTTGGTATCCCATCAAGTATTATAGTTCCATACATAAGGGACAATAAGCAATTTATCAATGAAGATTCTCTTATTGTAAATCTGGCAAAGGGTTTTGGCGAAGGTCAAAAAACGATACCACAATCTCTAAGTAAAGAAATTCCCAATCAAATATTTGGCATGAAAGGGCCTTCCTTTGCAAGAGAGATAATCAACAATCTCCCTACAGCATTTACTTTAGCATCAAAAAAAGATAAGCATTTTAAACTATTCGATTCTATTTTTGAGAACACATCTGTTCAGATGGACTATACAACGGATGTTATGGGCGTTGAGCTTGCCAGCATATTAAAAAACATTTATGCAATAATAGTTGGTATTGTGGATGCGAACTTTGATTCACCAAACCTTAGATCATTAATTCTAACCAAGGCAATAAATGAAATGAGGGTTATAATTTCCAAGTTTGGAGGTGAAGAATATACAATGTTTAATTATTGTGGATTTGGTGATTTCACCTTGACAGCTCTAAATGACCTATCTCGTAACAGAACCCTTGGACTTCTCATTGGCAAAGGTTTCTTTACAGACTACATAAGCGAGAAAGTAGTTTTAGAAGGAAAAGTAGCGGTTAATGTATTCGTTGAAGAAATAGCAAAAAAAAGAGGAGTAAAAACTAAAAATTTAATGCTCAAAGAATTATACAAGGTGTTCAATGATGAAGACTACGACATTAATAACTTTGTAAATAATATTACCAGGATATAAAATCTTAGATATTTAAGTCATACTATCAAGAAGTGAACTCATCTCGCCAGTAAGTCTTTTCCTTTCATATTTTTCAAGGTTATTACTTTTTGAAACGAGATTTCCTTGCTTATAATCATTGTAATAGCCAGCAATACCAGACAATAATTCACTCTCATTATTAAAATCATACACAGAGCCACTATTTGTATCAATGACAACCTTTGCTGCATCTCCATCATTAGGCCCTATACAAATAATAGGTGTATTAGAAATTAAATATTCAAATATTTTACCCGTAAGAATTAATTTAGCACTGGGAGTATTATTAATTAGCAATAGCAGTAGAGATGCTTTTCTTTGTTCTGCTATAACCTCATCATGAGGCATGTAATCAATTTGTCGCAAATATTGTTCTAGATTATATTTCCTTAGCGATTCAATTGCTGAGATATCAATTTTACCAATTATCAATATTTCAATATCATTGGAGAATCCTGGAGTTTTTTCTATAAGAATAGATATGGCTTTCCAAAGGTTTTCTGGGTTTCTAGATTTAGTTAAGGACCCTATGTGAGCCAAACTAAATTTTTTGGTTTTTGTAACTTCTATATTCCTAATATCATCCTCATCAAACCCGTTGGGTATAATATGGTACTTTCTTGCATATATTTTAGAAAAATCAGTTACCATACCTGGGCTTATAACAGAAACTGCATCTGCTTCTTTTAAAACTTTCTTCTCAAGTTTATGGTGTAACCTATCTGCAAATTTAGATAACTTTAGGTCGTGATAAAAATCAATGTTAGTCCATGGATCTCTGAAATCAGCAAGCCATGGTATTCCAGTATGGTTTTTAAGTTTTATGCCAATTAAATGGGTACTATGGGGAGGTCCTGTTGTAATTACTGCATCAATTTTATTAGATGCCATATAGTTTCTAATAAACCTTACCGATGGTGCTATCCAATATCTTCTGGCATCAGGTATAAAAAGATTACCTCGAATCCACACTGACATGTTTTCCAGAAAGCTAGATTTGGTCTTCTTCTCACTCAGAAATGCAGTTTGAATTCTGTCCTTCTTATTTTTTCCAGTAAATTTTTTATAAAATGAATATGGTTCCCAAATCTTATTCTTCAAGATGGTTATGTCATGCGGTATATCCTTAATCAAGGATTCATCATAGGATGGAATTTCTGGATTTTCAGGCGTGAAAACAATTGGTTCCCAGTTATATTTTCTTAGATACTTAACAAACTTGACCCACCTTTGAACTCCCCCTCCACCGCTTGGAGGCCAATAATAGGTTATTATGAGTACTTTCTTCAAGTGAACTTTTATTTGTTAAATCTAATTAATAAAATATTTTTTGCCTTCAACATATATACCTCCGAGTAAAAGTAAAATTAGAAGCAATGAGCTAGCAAAAGATATACGTTCTCCTATCTTAAAAACCTGTGGTTCAAATCTAAATTCAATGGTATGCTCTCCAGAAGGTATCTCCAATGCTCTAAGAACATAATTGGCTCTAAAATAATCTACTTTCTGTCCATCTATATATGCATTCCATCCCTTATCGTAATATATTTCTGAAAATACTGCTACCTGATTGCTATTGGATTTGGACGAATAAACCAAATGATTCGGTGCATATGAATTTTGAACTATTGTTGCAGATGAGTCATCCGAAATATTAATTTTTGAAGTAATTTGAGAGAACTTATTGTCAACAATTGCCGTTGTTCCAAGATCATAATTATTTAATTCTGCAATTTCCTCATCGGGATTAGCCACTGTAATAATTTCATTAACAAACCACGCACTTCCGAATGTGGAATTATTTAAAAGAGGCATGCCATCAGGATTATAAATAACATATTTTGTATTTAGCATGTTAAGTACATCCAAATTATCAAAAACCTCATTTATCCTCTGCAACGTTGATCCTGTTTGAAGCTCATTAATTACCTTTTCTATCTCCCCCTGTATATTATAATCAATCAAATCTTGATATCTCTGGAGTTTGGCGCCATGATAACCGCCTATACTCTTATGAAAATATGAAGTACTTGCATCGTTAAATGTACTTTTACTGATATCTAGAACTCTAAAATCGCTATTATCATTTAGTATATAATTGTCAGCGGAGCTTGCAGTAAAGGGGTTATCAAATTCTCGTGCTCTTATAAAGTTTTCATTGTTGAGATATCTGCGGTTAACAGATGACATGTCCATTAATATTAAAACACCAACACCTATAATAAGCCACGATCTTTTAACTTTCTGCATTGAAAATAAATATACCAATCCAGCAGCAGCTAAAACAAAGAAGAAACCTCTAATGGCATCTGCCTTAAATATCTCTATTCTTACCCTTTTAAGACTATCAAGGTATTGATTTACCTGCGCAGCATCGTTCGTCTCCAATAATTGGGCAAATTGCAACTTTTCACCACCACTCATAAAGCTAAAAAACGTCGCAGGTGCGAGGTAAAATAATAATGCTAAACCTCCTGTTAAGCCAAAGGAAATAAATAATGCATTTCTATTTCTTTTCAATATGGAAGGATCTTCAACTATTTTTCCCAATGTAAGGAATGCAAGAATTGGTATCGCTAACTCTGCTATAACTAGAGTCATTGAAACGGCTCTAAATTTATTATAACCAGGAATATAATCAATGAAAAAATCGGTAAACGGCATCCAGTTTTTCCCCCATGCTAGGAATATTGATATGATTGTTATGGTAAATAATGTCCATTTCAACCTGCCTTTTACAAGGAACATTCCCAGAATAAATAAGAATGCAACAATAATTCCAACATATACGGGGCCCGAAACCCCTGGCTGATCGCCCCAGTAAGCATTTGTTTGCTGTGAGATTGCACTTCTATACGCGTCGTCTGCTTTTTCAATGGCATCAACATCACCTAAAACCCCGGATGCTCCGCCTTTTACATTTGGAATTATTAGAGACCATGATTCACCTACTCCATAACTCCAATGGGTTATGTAATCCTTATCAAGACCTGAAGATTTAACATTTGCATTCTTTGTTAACTCAGGTTCTCCCCTCATTGTATCCTTTCCATAATCATATGTAGCCCATAGGTTGGTTGAGTATGTAAGAACAGCTAATATGGCACCAGCAATTAATATTCCAGCCGCCTTCAGAAAATGGGAGTAGTTACCTGTCTTTATTGTTTCAACAATCTGAAATATTCCATAAATAATAACAATTATCAAGAGGTAATATGTTATTTGAAGATGTCCTGAATAGATTTCAAGTGACAATGCTATGGCTGTTAACAAACCACCCTGCCAATATTTCCCTCTAAAAGCCAATATAATTCCAGCTAAAACAGGTGCCATATAACCAATTGCATGTGCCTTTGATGTGTGTCCTGCACCCAATATTATAAAAAAGTAGGACGACATGGCAAAAGCTATTGCCCCAATAATTCCAATCCATGGATCAACCTTTAGAACTAGCATTAATATGAAAAATCCAAAGAAGTATAGAAATACATAACTTGCAGGATAGGGCAACCATAGTGTAACGACTTTATCGATGTATGACATCAGGTTACCATCATACTTAACACTAATCTGCCATGCAGGCATTCCACCAAACATGGAGTTAGTCCATAAGGGCTCCTCTCCCGTTGCCTCCCTGTGATCAACTATCTCCTTGGACATCCCCTTGAACATGGCAATATCATGCTGCTTTAGCTTCTTTCCCTCAAGCACAGGTGAAAAATAGGCTATGGTTATGGCGAGAAAAATAAATATTGCAGCCATAATAACCACAGTATTTTCTCCAAATAAATTAAACTTATTCTTCTTCAAATTATCCATAATTTCAGCTTTTGTATTTGTAGATGAATGGCTAACTAATCTTCAACCTCTTCAAAGTCCACATATTCTCCAAAATCTTTATCATTATTATTTTTATTACCTGAAGCTTCTTTGAAATTAACATCTCCTGACTTGGAGTTTTGTTGCTGTTTACCGAAACCTGCCATATTTGAATATTTCTCTTGCTGCTTTCTCATAAACCTTGCCAATAACCATGGCATAGCATAACGGAAAAACAAGCGAAATCCGTAATAAATAATAATTACAATGAATATGAGTCTTAATAATGCTTCCAATTTAATCAGTATATAAGTGATGCGAATTTAGTATAAGTTTGGATATTGTTGAAGTTAAAAGTTATTAAACTAAAAAGGGAGGTATGAATTCACACCTCCCAATTAGTATAATTTATATGCGTATCGCCTTATTAGCGCACTTCGTCAGAAACAGTAAGTTTCTTTCTTCCTTTGGATCTTCTTCTTTTGAGTACTTTTCTTCCATTAACACTTGACATTCTCTCGCGGAATCCGTGTTTATTCTTTCTCTTTCTTACCGATGGTTGAAATGTTCTTTTTGTCATCGCTCTTATATTTTCTTTTGGAGGTGCAAAATTAGAAATTTATTTAATATCTCAAACTTTTTTAGTAAAAAATTAAAATTGGTATGGATTTAAATTCCAATGCTAAACCCACAACAAAAGCTCAATTATTTCTTGGGAACATATTTAAGTGTTTCTACAAGAAATTCCCAAAACAATTTTACGGTTTCAATATTAACCATTTCATCGGGTGAATGAGGGTTTCGTATTGTTGGACCAAAAGAAATCATATCCCAGTTTGGATAGGTAGCTCCTAAAATACCACATTCCAAACCTGCATGTATTACTTTTACTTCTGGAACCTTACCAAATTTATTCTTGTATACTTCTTTCATTTCCTTTAGAATTGGAGAATCAGGATTGGGCTTCCAACCAGGATATGAACCTGAGCTGTTTGCTTTTGCCCCAGCTGCCTCAAAAACCTTACACATTTCAGCACCTAGCTTATCTTTATCCTCATTAGAAAGGCTCCTTTGTAATGATGCCAGCTCTATTTTTTTACCTGTGGATTGTACTATAGCAAGATTTGATGATGTTTCCGTTATACCTTTAACGCTCTCACTCATGGCAATCACTCCATTTGGACAACCTGCAACTGCAGCATATAAGTTCTGTGCTGTTTTATCATCAATCAGTTTTTTGGGCATTTCCGTCTCCTCAGCTAATACAACCACACCTGCATCAGTATCTTTGAATTCATCTTTAACAATATCCTCAAACTCCTTTACAAATTGTGTAAAATCACCCTTATTGACTTCTGGTACAGTTGCTACTACAAATGATTCACGTGGAATTGCATTCCTTAGACTACCTCCATTTATTTCAGAAAGTCTGAGTCCATATTTTTCGCTTCCTTTGAGCAGGAGAATATTCATTATTTTATTTGCATTTCCTCTTCCTAGGTTTATATCCAAACCAGAATGACCTCCTCTTAGTCCTTTAACGGCTAATTTAAATGCTATCATCCCCTCAGGAACATCTTCTGCTTTAAATTTAAATTCCCCAGTAGTATCAATTCCTCCGGCACATCCTATGTATAATTCTCCTTCGTCTTCTGAATCCAAATTAACAAGTATATCCCCGTCAAGCATACCAGCTTTTAGGTTCTCAGCACCTGTCATGCCAGTTTCTTCATCCATTGTGATAAGTACTTCAATGGGGCCATGTTCAATATCTTTTGCTTCAAGTACAGACATAGCAGCAGCTACTCCCATACCATTGTCTGCCCCTAAGGTAGTTCCTCTAGCTGTAACCCAGTCACCATCTATGTATGCATCAATTGGGTGCTTTTCAAAATCATGTTCTGTATCAGCATTTTTTTGTGGAACCATATCAATATGAGCCTGCAAAATAATACCTTTTCGGTCTTCCATTCCATCTGTTGCTGGCTTTTTAATAATTACATTGCCTATCTCATCAACTATGGTCTCTAAACCTAAATTCTCACCAAATTTCTTGAGGTATTTTATTGCTTTCTTTTCCTTCTTTGAAGGACGAGGAATCTGAGTTAGCTCATAGAAATTTCGCCATACAGATTCAGGTTTGAGTTTTAGAATATCCTTACCCATAATAGTTTAAGTTTTAAAATTGTTTCTAAGTTACAGGAAGCAAAAATACATTTTCTTTCTAACCATTTTCAACTTGTGGCATGGGAACTTTAAACAAATTACTAGGTTCCCTGCAATCACAAAGTAAACTAATCAATTTCTAATGTTGGATTTCTTTGTTTATGTATTCAAGCTTTCAATTACTATCAATATATTAAGTCGATATCTACTCTTATTTCTATTTGTAATTATTGATATATGATATGCCCAATTGCAATTTATTTATGTGTAAATCTAAATTTGACACAAAATAAAAAGGCACCCAAAGGTGCCTTTCAAATTCTTTAAAATGAATTAAATTACTTAACTCCGTGCATAAGCTTATTAAGAGGCTTAGCAAGAAAAGCAATTAATACTGCAAATGCAATCAAAACAAATCCAATTGTAGAGAAAACATCTGTGTATTGAATAAGTCCACTTGCAGCAGTAGCTTCTCCTTCACCACCACCATGTCCACCAGTTAGTGTGGCAATTAAACCACCTGCATAATTTGCTATGGCGAAACTAAGAAACCATCCACCCATGGCTGTTCCAGAAATATTCTTTGGAGCTAACTTAGTAACCATGGAGAGGCCAATTGGAGATATGAATAACTCTCCTGATGTATGAAGCATGTATAAAAATACAAGCGTTAGCAATGGTACCATATAGTTTGAATCAACAAATTCTAAACCTAATAGAGTTACTAAAAACCCTAATCCCAATTGAAAAATTCCAAGAGAGAATTTCATTGGAATACTTGGATTTTTACCTATCTTATCAAGTTTTACCCACATTATTGAGAATATTGACCCAAATATTACGATAAAAAATGGGTTAAAAAACTGAGTCATGGAAGCTGGCATAATCCATCCAAATATTTCACGATCTACATTTCTGTCTGCGAAAAGTGTAAGTGATGTTCCTGCTTGTTCAAAACAAGCCCAGAAAATGATGTTAATAACCATGAATATAACAAGTGCTACCATTCTATCCCTATAGGTCTTACTCACAGCAACACCTGCTTTAATTAAGCTCATGGCTACATAAATGAATAGCCCGATTAATAGCACGGTCATAAGTGGAAAAGTGAAACCATTTCCACCAACATAGATTTCAAAAGTGTTATTAAGTATTAATATGTAGCATAGAGGAATAAGTAGCAAGGATCCGAGGGTGATTAACTGATAAGTCTTCATTCCCCATTTTATTGTTAGTCCAGCTTCGCGAAAATCTAACCCTGGTGCAGCAGCATACTGTGCTCTACCAGTATAGAATATAATTAATCCTGCAAGCATACCTAAACCAGCCAATCCAAAGCCATATTTAAATCCATAGGTCTCTCCAACATATGCAACAACAGTTGTAGCAAGAAGTGCTCCGATATTGATTCCTATATAAAAGATGGTAAATCCTGAGTCTCTTCTAGGGTCATCATCTTTATAAAGTTTACCTACTATTGTAGATATATTTGCTTTAAAGTATCCATTCCCTACAATTAAAGCGCCCATACCAATTAACAGGAATGCTTGGTTTCCGCCTAGAATAAGAAATTCGCCAATTGCCATAAGTACAGCTCCTAGCAATATTGCATATCTGTAACCTAAATATTTATCGGCTAGTTTTCCTCCAAGTACCGGAGCAGCATATATTAATGCTGTATATGCTCCGTACATTAAACTAGCTTCAGCATCGCCCATCAAAAGGGATTTAACCAAATAAAGTGTAAGTAGGACCCGCATACCATAGTAACAGAATCTTTCCCACATTTCCGAGAAGAAAAGTGTCATTAACCCCCTTGGGTGTCCTTTAAATCCGCCTTCTGCTTGGTTTGCAACTTTGTCTTTTAGACTATCATCTTGTTCCATATACGATTGATTTATGTTTGATTAAAAGTAGAACTCTAAATTGTATTGCATTTTTTAATGAATGGGCGAATTTAAGATAAATTATTTATGAAGTCTAAACTTTTTAAGATTATGTGGTTTGCTTTATTATATTTTGTCTAAGTAACGTAGGCATTACAAAGGTGATGCTTATACATATATATAATTGACAACCAATACCCAAGTAAATTTTTAACCCCTATCTAAAAACATGAATTACTTTTTTTGTCTCAAAGTACTCCTCATCAAAAAAATCTGGGATTTTATATGTAGACTTTTTAAATTTTTTTAATGACATCAGTTCCGACTGAACATCCCCACCTTTTAAGTAAAGTATTCCATTTGGAATGGCATTGAATGATTTACCATGAAATTTATAAGATGTCCATTTCATAAATAGTGGCAGAGAAGTAACAGCCCTGCTAATTACAAAATCAAAATTTAATTTTACCTGCTCCATCCTAAGCTGGTGTGCTTCCACATTTTTAATTCCTAGACTACTAGTTACTTCATTTACAACTTTTATCTTTTTCCCTATGGAATCAACGAGGTAGAATTTGGCCTCTGGAAATAATATCGCGAGTGGAATACCGGGAAAACC
>Ga0008649_10003040_pt1 | contig 11720 bp, 12 predicted proteins | sample SaaInlV_130m_DNA_2_FD_66601 | JGI IMG/M metagenome (GOLD analysis project Ga0008649, IMG submission 66601) | Marine microbial communities from expanding oxygen minimum zones in the Saanich Inlet - SI037_S2LV_130m_DNA | ecosystem: Environmental > Aquatic > Marine > Intertidal zone ... | reverse complement strand
ATAAGTTGAAAAGTAATAAGATTGATTTTTTTGAACTTGATATTACATCTAAAAAGTCTTTGCAAGAGTGTATAAGTTATTTGGATAATAAATACGGCAGAATTGATGCGCTAGTCAATAATGCCTATCCACGGAATAAAAATTATGGCAGACATTTTTTTGACGTGGAATACGATGACTTCGTTGAGAATTTAGGCATGAATTTAGGCGGTTGTATCACTCCATCCCAATTGTTTTCGTTGTATTTTCAAAAACAAGGGTATGGAAATATTATTAACATATCTTCCATTTATGGTGTGATATCGCCAAAATTTGAGATATACAACAATACAGAGATGACTATGCCTGTAGAGTATGCAGCTATTAAATCAGGTATGTTACATCTGACCAAGTACATGGCAAAATACTTTAAAGGGAAAAGTATTAGGGTAAATGCAATAAGTCCTGGCGGAATTCTAAACGGGCAGTCCAAGAATTTTTTAAGAGAATATAACAACCAGTGTTCAGGTAAAGGAATGCTTGATGCAAGTGATTTGAGCGGCACATTAATATTTTTACTTAGTAATATGAGTCAACATATCAATGGTCAGAACATTATTGTAGATGATGGGTTTATATTGTAATTCATATTGATAAGATAAGGGAATGATACTAACATGAAAAATAATGAAGCAGGAGACGCTCCTGTAATGCACATTGTTCATTGTATTGATACTGAAGGGCCATTAACAGAAGATATTAACGAAACCTTTAAAAGGTTAAAAGTTATTTTTCAAATAGATATTGAACCATCAAAAGATAATTTAATTAAACTTCAAAATAAGAGGATTAATTTGTCAGGCCTTGAAGATGAAGTGGCAACAGTAATTTCACCAACCCTCCTGAATTATAATGAGTCATGGAAAGATATTGAGCTTATGTTGAAAGACTGCATGTCAAGCGAATATAGAGATCAATTGTTAGATGATTTTGGAGGGGGGTGGGTGTATAGTTGGCATTGTATGGATCATGTGGGATATAGTGACAACAGAAGAAGAAAAGACCTTGGGTATGGCAATGTGTATAGATATTACAAAAATATTATTGAGGAGATGGAGAGTCATCAAGATGAAATAAACTGGCATTACCATCCTTTATCATTTGATAGGAATCCACTGAAATGTGCAGCCAATTATGTAAATTCATTTGATGTTTTGAACAATATTCTTTGCAGGAGGATCATTGATGAAAATTGGTTTCCTACAGTTAATAGACCAGGATTCCATACTGAAAGGATAGATATACATCTTTTTCTTGAGCAGTGGATTCCGTTTGATTATGCAAATAATTATTCTGATACTGATACTGATAATGGCCAAAAAGACTTAATCGGTGGAAGGTTTGGAGATTGGAGAAGGTCAAGCAGGAGTTGGACCGGATACCACCCATCTCATGATGACTATCAAGTGGTAGGCCTGTGCAGAAGAATAATATTTCGATGTTTAAATGTTGGAACTAGATTTAAGACTATAAAAGAGCAGCATGTTTTAGAGGCGTTGAGTGATGCAGAGAAAAATGGTGTATCAATTCTATCTTTTGCAAATCATGATTGGAGAGATATTAGGCCAGATGTTGAATATATTAGAAATATTGTAACCACATGTAGAAAAAAACACCCTAATGTAAAAATTAAATTTTCAGGGGCCCGGGAGGCTGCTAAAGATATAACCTTTAGAAATGAGAAGGGGAATTATAGTAAGTTAATTTTAAAAGGGTATTTTAAAAAGTCTAAATTTATAGTTGAGGTTAAGCAGGGTGAGCTTTTTGGCCCACAGCCATTTTTAGCAATAAAGACTATTGATGGTAAGTATTTACATGATAACTTTGATGTTGAGATACCTACAAAGAGGTATTCATATACATTTGATCATCACACGATTGATAAGAGGGTAATTTCTAAAATTGCAGCCGCAAGTGCAGATAAATACGGACATTATGATATTGTCATTATAGGGTTATAAAAATGGATAAAAATAAAAGAAAGCAATACTGGGGCAAAGACTATGTTGACTATTGGAAAAATAAAGTTCAGGAGGTAAACGTACTATTAGATGTGAAAGACCCAACATCCACTGATGCGGTATATATTCGTATGATAGATACGCTTAATATTAAACCAACAGATGTGGTGCTAGATGTAGGTTGTGGCTTTGGCAGAAGCTTACCATATTTATCTTGTTCTGCTAAAAAAGTTGTTGGCGTCGATATATCTAGTGAGATGATAAAAGAAGCTGAAAAATTAACCTCCTCTTGTAATAATATCACCCTTCAAGTATCTGAAAGTGAGGATATGGATATAGAAGATAGTTCAATTGATAAGGTTATATGTTTTGCAGCGTTTGATGCAATGTACCAGAAAAAAGCATTAATCGAATTTAATAGAATATGCAAAATTGGGGGGGCGGTCTTACTTACTGGAAAGAATGACAACTTTATGTGCGATGACAAAGAGGCAAGGCTTGCTGAATTGGGTGCGAGAAAAAAAAATCACCCTAACTTTTTCACAAATGTAAGTTTACTTATAAGGTCAATGCATTTATTCGGGTTTACGGTGGAATTTAAAGAGTATTATCTTAAGAGGGGTGATTTTTCAACTGATAGGATATTGAAAAATATGCCTGAAAATTTTTACGAGTATATGTTGCTACTTAGGAAAGTTAGCAATCCTGTTAAAACAGTGTTAATACCAGAAATATCCAGCCCTTATTCTAAAGAATATAGTAAGTAATGTTTTTCGAATGATAAAAAGATTTATATACATAGTTGATTACACCTTAACGCAATTGAATTATGAAAGATATGGTATGGATCTTTTATTGAAAGAGGGGTACGAAGTTGAGGTGGTAGATGCTTTTGATATTCAATACTCCTATAAATATAGGAATTTTCTATTGCCACAAACTTCTAGTAAAGAAATAAAAATTACACAAGTTTCTACATATTCAGATATTAATAAAATATTGAATAGCTATTCTGATGGTGATTGTGTAATACTTATGTACGAAGTTGGGTGTATTTTTAATAGAATCACTAAGACTCTCAATAGAAAAAAAATTCCAGTTGTGTGTATAAGTACCGGGTCACTACCGAGTCTAAATTTTGCAAAGAAAACGACCTATATAGGTAAAATTATAAAGGCTTTTAAAATGTATAGTGTCATTTTCATTTTTAACCTCTTTCTTCAAAAAACACTAGAGAAAATTAGTTTCACTCTATTAAGACCAAGAATACAGTATTTCATATATGGTGGGACTTTTGCCTTCATTAATTCAAATAAGATTTTAAAACAATCGGATAATGTGATAAGTGCGCATACACTAGACTATGATATTTTTCTACAAGAGGAGTTGAAACCTGCAAAGAAATATGATAAATTAGACAATAAAATAGATAAATATATTGTATTTGTAGATCAGAATTTCCTAGATGATCCAGATAGATACTTGCTTCATAATAGCAATGCAGTTATTGACACTATACGTAAAGAGTATTATAAAAAAACAGGTATTTTCTTTGATTATTTGGAAGATAAATTTCCATATAAGGTGGTTATTGCGGCACACCCAAGGTCGGATATTAGGTTACTTTCTAAAAATTATAAAAATAGAAGGGTTGTTATTAATAATACTGCCAATCTTATTAAAGGCTGTGAATTTTGTTTAGTTCATTCATCCACAGCTATTAATTTTGCAGTCTTATATCAGAAGCCAGTAGTGATTTTTAAAATGAAGTTATTTGCCCATATTATGAGTAAGTATCAAGACACGGTTTCAGATGCAATTGCTAATTTAATTAATGCAAATATAGTTCAAATAGATTCAAATAATTACAATGTAGTCCCTCCACTGGTAGATGAAAAGGCGTATTCTAAATACAAGAAAATGTTCATAAAAGAGAATAGTAATGACAATAAAATGTTTTGGAAAATTCTAGAAGAGTCGATTAATAATTAATTGCATGTTTAAAAACCTTCTTACATTATTTGATTCCAATGATTATAAGCAATTTTCAATATTAGCAATTGGCTTACTTGTATTGTCAATTGTTGAAATTTTAGGTATAGCATCAATCATTCCGTTTATGTCAATAATTATTGATCCTAATAGCATACACAGCAATATTTATTTATCAGAACTCTACAATTACTTTTCTTTTGATGACGAGAGTGAATTTGCAATATATTTTGGATATGTTGTTATTTTTGTATTGATTGTGTCTAATGGCTATGGTGCGTTTATGGCGTGGGTGACTCATCATTACACTAATTTTCTGACTTATAAGTTGGCAACTGGACTATTGAAAAAATACATAACTCAGGATTATGTTTTTTTCTTTAATCGTAATACATCTGAACTTTCAAAGAATATTTTTACTGAAGTTGATCGGATTGTTGGCGGTGTTCTTATTCCACTAATATCTGTATTTACCAAGATAATTACCTCATTACTTATATTATCTGCGTTAATATACGTAGATCCAGTAGTTGCTTTCATATCAATTTTAATATTGGGAGGGAGTTATTTAATTATTTTTAAACTTATACATATAAAATTGAAAACTCTTGGAGTAAAGACTACAGAGCTTTCTGGCTTAAGATATAAAATTGCTAGTGAGTCAATGTTGGGAATTAAAGCGATTATATTACACAATATAGAGCGTAAATTTACAAAGAGGTTTGAGTCTACATCTTTAGAATATTTTAGAAATATTGCGGAAAGTTCAGTTATTTCATCATTGCCACGCTATGCTCTTGAAACTATATCTTTTTCAGGGATTATCTTGATAGCTTTATTTGTCTCTAAGGGCGATAACAACCATAATACTTTGGCAATGTTATCACTTTATGCGTTGGCCGGATATAAGTTACTACCAGCTCTACAAGGTATCTACCAAAGTGTAACGCAAATAAAGTATAACAAGTCTGCTATTGACTTGCTAATGCATGATTTTTCTCTTGCATCAAGAAATATGGATACACAGCAAGAGAATATCGTTTTTAATAGAACTCTGGCACTAGATGATGTAAGTTACAAGTATCATGGTAACGAATTATTTACTCTATCCAATATTAGTCTAAATATAGATGTTAATACTAGTGTCGGTGTTGTTGGGTCTACAGGTTCTGGGAAGTCAACATTAATTGATGTTTTGACCGGCTTACTATCTCCAACATTTGGGAAATTAAAAATTGATAATAAGAGTCTGGATATTCACACGACATCAGAGTGGTATAAACATATTGGATATGTGCCTCAGGATATATATATGATGGATTCAAGCATTGCCAGTAATATAGCACTAGGAGTTGATAGTGATAAAATTGATTACCATCAAATTAATAAAGTTTTAAAACAGGCTGATTTATATACTTTTGTAAATACACTTGCAGATGGCTATAATGAAATAATTGGTGAGCAGGGTATAAAAATAAGTGGCGGACAAAAGCAGAGAATTGGTATTGCTAGAGCGTTGTACCATGCTCCAGATGTTTTGGTTTTTGATGAGGCGACAAGTTCATTGGACAGGATTACAGAGTTAAAAATAATGAATAGTATTTATAAACTCTCCAAGGGTAAAACTATAGTTATTATAGCTCATAGAATAAGTACAATTAAAAATTGCGATGTTATATATGTTATGGATCAAGGGAAAATAATAGATAGTGGTAGCTTTGAATATCTTGTTTCTAATTGCAAGATATTTAATAAATTATCAAAAATATAAATATAATTATGGAATTTTTTTAATGAAAGAGCATTTTGACAATAAGTTCATTGACGATATAAACGAAAGGGTCGGAGATAATTATTTCTCTCCAGTGTTAGATAGTACATTTAATCAAATAAAGGTGGGGAATGTTTGCGATATTGGTTGTGGAAACGGTGTTTTTACTGGAGATATAAAGCAAAGAGTCGACTGTAATTTGATAGGTGTTGATTCAAATAAGTATGCGTTAGAGCAGGCTGATAAATTAGACTTTGATGAGCTTATACATGTAGATGACTTTACAAAAGATAGGCTTCCTATTGAAGATTCTAGTGTTGATCTCGTTATTTGTAAGGATGTGTTAGAACATTTGATAGATCCACTTTTTTTAACAAACGAAATATCTAGAATACTCAAGCCTGGTGGACATTTTTTAGTCCATGTACCAAACCATTTCCCAATTATTGGTCGTTTAAAATTTCTTATAAGAAATGATATAGACACCTTTTCTTATTTTTCTGGTGCAGATAGATACGATTTCCCTCATATTAGGTTTTTTACTTTGCACAGCATGGAAAAAATGTTAGACCTGTCCGGTTTCTCGGTTATTGATAATATGTCATATTTCTTTTTCAATTTTTCAATTTTTCATAGGTTTGTACCTACTAAGATTAAAAAATTGTTAACTATTATGTCTACTGATAATTTTTCTGAAGGAATTACGTTGTTGGCAAAAAAGCTCTAATTCTTTTGTATAGATGTTCCTATCATCAAGTCCGTATATTTTATTAACTAAAGTTACAAGTTAATTTTATTCATTAAAAAAGAATGCTTTCATAAATTCTATTGGAGGGGTGGTTAGTTTTTATAAGGATACTGAAAGGCAAAAAAATAAACACTAAGATTTGCATGTATGAAACTTGGGATCCTTTAGTTTTGCCAAATTCATTTATAGATATAAGTGATATGGTTAGTGGCAAGAGAAGCTTGATTGAGTTTTATAAATCACAAATAAAAAGATACGAATTATCAGGACAGGATATTATCATTAAATAATTATCGTGGTATAAGGTATGCAGAGATTTATGGTTGTGTAGAATCTTGTGGTTTTGTAAAAACTTATGGATGAAATTTAATAAAATAGCTATTTTGGGAGTGAGAGTTGAAAGTTATTATTTTTGTTGAAAATATTCAGAAAGGGGGGGTGGACACTTTTTGTTCTTTGTTGATAAACCAATGGCCAAATATTAATGACAACATTGTACTAGTTTACAATGAAAGCCACCCTGGAAAGGATAATTTAAAGAATTCAATTAGTCGAGAGTGCGAATTTGTCGGTCATAAAATTCCTTTAACTTGGAATATTTCCGCCAAGCTACCTTCGTTTTTTCCGATTGTAGCTGTAAGAGGTTTTCAGCTACTTCTTAGATATCTCCTCCCTTTGTTTCAATATATATCAATACGCAATATTTTTAAGAAAAGTAAAGGCGACGAGTTGTTGGTTGTTAATGGGGGTTACCCTGGCGCTGAGACTTGCCGAATTGCTAATATAGTATGGTTTAGAATGGGGAGAAAGCCAAGCATACATAATTTTCATAATTTTGCCCAAAAACCAAAATTTGGACTTAGATGGTATGAGGGTTTTATTGATAGGGAGCTTCTTAAGTCTGTCAAATTATTTGTTAGTGTTTCACATTCTTGCTCTGAGTCATTAAAAACAAGAGATACATTTCAGTCTCTGACCGCCAGTAATAATAGATATATTTATAACGGAACTGTTGACAATAATCACAGCGATTCTACCCTTGATATTCGCAAGCATTTTATGATTGACAGTAATCCTATATGCATCATGTTAGGGACTTACGAGACACGAAAAGGGCATAAATTTATTTTCGAAGCTTTTAAGAGAGTTTTAGAGATTGTGCCAAATGCACATCTAGTGACTTGCGGTGCCGGAACCAAGGAAGAGCTTATTGTAATAAATAATTTATCAGAAAAAGCTAGTCTTGGTGACAATGTACATGTTTTGGGATTTATACCTAATGGGGCGTCGTTAATTAAACAGGCAGATATTTTATTAATTGGCTCACAAGAGTTTGAGTCTTTTGGATTTACTGCTGTTGAAGCTATGATTAGAAGTACGGTAGTTGTTTCAACTAACATTGGAGGGTTGCCAGAAGTAGTTGGAACAGATGGCAGTTGTGGCTATATAGTTGATCATAATGATGCTATTAACTTTTCCAATAAAATTTTATCTTTGTTGAAAGATAAAAATATGAGACGCACAATGGGGAAGTCTGGCAGAGATAGAGCGTTGGAATTGTTCAGCGCTGACCGTATGTCTAAAGAATATTTGGATGCTCTTTTAGAGAAAACATGAATAATAGTATTTTTTTTGATGAATTATAGCTTTAAATTAACTGTAATAAATTGCTATATCATGTGATAATAACACCTTAAAAGAAGATATAAAAGGACATGCAGATGTCATCAAAAAAGTACCTATAAATTTTTTTTGCTTCAAAAAGGCTGTGGAAAAATTGTAAACTAGATAGTTGGATTTGTATCAAGTAATAAAATTATTAAACTAAACTAAACTAAACTAAACTAAAAGAAATATGAAAATATTAATACTTGCAGGCGGTTTTGGAACGCGCCTTAGTGAAGAAACGGATATTAAGTCAAAACTAATCGTTAAAGTTGTAATATTGGAAAGGTTTTAAGAGATATATGAAAATTACTGTTGTAGGTGCTGGCTATGTGGGACTCTCTAACGCTATTCTTCTTGCTCAAAACAATGAAATTGTTTTGCTTGATATCGATAAGCAAAAAGTAGGTAAAATTAATAATAAAATAGCCCCAATTAAAGATAAGGAAATCAGTGAATTTCTATTAAGTAAAGACCTGAATTTAATTGCTACTACAGATCAAGAAAAAGCATATAAGGGCGCAGATTTTGTTGTGATTGCTGTACCAACTGATTATGATATAAAAACTAATTATTTTAATACCACTTCTATAGAGATGGTTATTGCTAATGTATTGTTATTCAACCCAGGCGCAGTGATGATAATTAAGTCAACTGTACCTGTTGGCTATACGCAGAGTATTAAAGAGAAATTTAGGTGTGAGAATATATTGTTCTCCCCGGAATTTTTGAGAGAGGGAAGTGCGTTGTATGATAACTTACATCCATCTCGAATTATTGTGGGCGAACAATCAGATAGAGCAAGTCAGTTTGCTAATTTATTGGTTGAGGGTGCTGCTAAAGAAGACGTTGAAGTTTTATTTACAGATTCTACTGAAGCGGAGGCAGTAAAGTTGTTTAGTAATACTTATCTTGCAATGCGCGTATCTTATTTTAATGAGTTGGACTCTTATGCTGAGTTTTATGGATTAGACAGTAAACAAATTATTAGGGGTGTTGGGCTTGATCCAAGGATTGGTAATCATTACAACAATCCATCATTTGGTTATGGTGGGTATTGTTTCCCCAAAGACACTAAACAGCTTAGAGCTAATTATAAAGATGTGTCGAATAATTTAATTGGTGCGATTGTTGAGGCGAACGTTACTCGCAAAGATTTTATTGCCAATGTGATTATTTCTAAAAGACCTAGAGTAGTTGGCGTGCATAGATTAGTTATGAAAAGCGGCTCTGATAATTTTAGGTCTTCGGCTATTCTAGGGGTTATAAGGCGCATCCAAAAGAAGGGTATTGAAGTGGTTATTTATGAGACGGAACTGGAAGTGCAAAATTATTTTGATTCTAGGGTAATTACGGATTTGCAACAGTTTAAAGAAATGAGCGATGTGATTATTGCTAATCGTATGGATGATGCATTGGAAGATGTCAAAGATAAAGTCTATACCCGAGACATATTTCATAATAACTGATTGGATTGATGATAATATTAGTCACAGGTGGAGCAGGTTTTATTGGTAGTCATTTATGTGAGCAATTATCTATAGATAAAAACAATAACGTTTATTCATTGGATAATTATTCAACAGGGACAAAAGACAACCACTTGACTTTAGTAACTTATATCGAGGGTGAAACTAGGAACATAGACAGTCTTATTAATTTTATGCCAGATATTATTTATCATCTTGGTGAATATGCGAGAGTTGAACAAAGTTTTTATGATATTGAAAAGGTATGGAGATCCAATAAAAATGGAATTTTTGCCGTGTTACAGTTCTGCAGAAAGACTAAAGCAAAGTTGATTTATGCAGGCAGTAGTACAAAATTTGCTGATGAGGGTGCGGGTGCTGATCAAAGTCCTTATTCTTGGACAAAATCGTCTAATACGCAGTTGGTTAAAAATTATGGTATTTGGTTTGGTTTGGAATATGCTATTACTTATTTCTACAATGTGTATGGTGGGCGAGAAATTTCACAAGGTAAATATGCAACATTGATAGCCTTGTTTATAGAGAAGTTTAAGAATGGCGAACCATTAACTGTGGTCAGCCCTGGAATACAGCAAAGAAACTTCACGCATATTGATGATATTGTTGCTGGGTTGTTGTTAGTGGGTAAAAAAGGTGATGGAGATGAATACGGCATAGGCTGCGATGAGTCTTATTCTATATTGGAGATTGCTAAGATGTTTGGTGGTGAGATTGAAATGTTGCCAGAACGACAAGGCAATAGAATGGGAGGTGTCGTTCTTACAGAAAAAACTCAAGCATTGGGATGGAAGTCCACAAAAAGAGTTAAAGATTATATAAAAAATATGGTTGTAAAATGAGCAGTCATCTAGAGCCTTTAGTTTCAGTGGTTATCCCCCTTTATAATGCCCAAGAATATATTGCTGAGACAATAGAGAGTGTTATTAGTCAAACCTTCACTAATTGGGAGTTATTGGTGATAGATGACTGTTCCACGGACAATAGTGTGAATTTTGTTAAACAATTTGAAGGGCAAGATCAACGCATAAAATTAATAGAATTATCAGATAATTTTGGAGGGCCTGCCGGACCTAGAAATGTTGGAGTAAGAAAGGCAAAAGGTGAGTATATTGCTTTTTTAGATGCAGATGATATCTGGGTAAAAAGTAAGTTGAAATATCAGATTAATTACATGTTGAGTAATAATCTGAACTTTTCTAGTACTAATCTTTTCCGCATTAATGAATCATCTAAAAATATAGAATCTCAATATAAGGTCTCAGGACTTTTGAATAAAATAAAGGGTAAATCTTCATTAAGAGATTTGATAATGGGCAACTTTATTGCTACATCTTCTGTTGTTTTAAAAAAGGATCGGCTGTTGGATTTTAATGAGGATGTAAACCTTATTGCAGTTGAAGATTTTTATTTATGGCTTGAAATTTTTAACCAGAAAGGGAATCGTTATGGATATATAAATGAAAAGCTGTTGACATACAGGGTTGTCTCAAACTCTATTTCGGAGAGGGGCACTTGTAAGCAAGAGGTAAAGAGTAATTTGTGTGTTTTAAAATTTATCTTAAAATATGAAAAATGGACATACTTTAAACAGTATAGTATCAAAGTTGCAAGTATGTATATTATGGGGGTATTCAATATTTTTAAGAGGTAACTGTAGCTTGATGGAGGATAAAAAAAAGTTGACTTTCTATGGTATCACTTCTTTATAGTATGTTTTCATTTGGTATGTTGACTATATTTAATTGAATATGATAAGTAAAGCTCACAAACATTATCGTAAATTATGATAGTAGGAATTGATGCATCAAATATTCGCTCAGGTGGAGGAGTCAATCATTTAGTAAATATTCTAAAATACTCCGATTATAATGATGCAGGTCTCATTGTGGTTTGGTCGAATGATAAGACCATTGAAAAAATTCAATAGAAGCCTAATATAACAACTGTACACACCCCCCCCTGTGTCAGGATACATGTCCGCTCAGTAATTTGAGCATTCAAACCAAAGCAGGAGGCGGAAAGTGAATAAAAGATGTCTAAATATAGCCAAGAGC
>Ga0008649_10003029_pt1 | contig 11748 bp, 10 predicted proteins | sample SaaInlV_130m_DNA_2_FD_66601 | JGI IMG/M metagenome (GOLD analysis project Ga0008649, IMG submission 66601) | Marine microbial communities from expanding oxygen minimum zones in the Saanich Inlet - SI037_S2LV_130m_DNA | ecosystem: Environmental > Aquatic > Marine > Intertidal zone ... | reverse complement strand
AATCCCAGTCCTCAGCAGTCACTTCGTCCAAGGGCTTGCCGGTACCGCCGACGCCAGCATTGTTGCAAAGCACGTGCATCTTGCCGAAGGCCGTGTTGCAGGTTTCGGCGGCCCTCCGCATAGCTTCCCGGTCGGCCACATCCATTTGGATGGCAAGACATTCGCCGCCGAGCGCGGATATTTCGGCTTCCGCCGCAGCCAGCGGCCCGGCTTCCACATCGGCGATGGCAACCTTCATGCCGGCCTGCGCAAAGGCGCGCGCCATGCCGAGCCCAATCCCAGATGCGCCGCCGGTCACAAACGCAGCTTTTCCGTTCAAGTCATGCATGATTATCGTCCCCTGATATTCCGCCCATGAGTTTTATGGCAATTCACACGGGCAACATGTTCTAAAAACGAGTGCTAAATGGATGGACTCGTCTAGCCGGCCGCCGCCACCAGGGCGCTGATTTCATCACAGATTGCTTCCGGATCGAACGGCTTAACGATCACACCGAGCGCCCCGAGGGATATGAAATGCTCGATTTCCGAGGGCATCGCCTTGGCGGTCACGAAGATCACCGGCGTTGCCTCCAAGCCTGGGATCTGGCGCAGATGGCTTAGCGTTTCCGGCCCATCCATGCCCGGCATCATCACGTCCATCAGCATGAGATCGGGTCCGAACGCAGCCGCCTTGTTGATGGCCTGATCGCCGGATGCGCAAGGTTCGACGGTGAATTTGCATACAAACTCCAGCGTCAAACAAAGAACTTGGCGAATATCGTCTTCGTCCTCGACGACCAGCACTTTTTTAATGGCGTCTGTCATCCGGCGTCTCCTTCAGGCTTAACGAGCATCGCCTCAATCATGTTGCGAATACGTCGTTGGAATTTTGCGGCTTGATCAGAGCCTCTATAACCGGATGCAACTGGGCGCTGCCGGTCCACGTGGAACTGTGGCCTAGCAACGGTGCGGCAAATAGCAGCGCCCTCGCGATCCAAATAATCACGCGTTGGTGTGCACCTGCCCCGGCAACCGGGTATAGCCGCGCAAGGCGATGATGGCGCCAACGATCAGGCCGCCGGCCAGCGTCGTCTGCCACTCGGGAAAGCCGATCAATAGCGCGGCGGCGAACAATACCACCCGCACCCAGCCGCGCAGCAATCCGAAGCCCAGGAGCCGGCCCTCGGAAGCGCCGGCGATGATCGTGACCGCGATGATGTTGAAGGAAAACCAGGTCACCGTGTCGATCAGCGCGCCCTGGAATATCAAGGCCGGCTCGAACAGGAAAAAGAACGGAATAAAATAAAGCACGATACCGAGGCGCGCGGCGTGCCAGCTTGTTCTCATCGGATCAGAATCGCTTATTCGTGACGCGATAAAGGCGGCCAGCGCAATCGGCGGCGTGATTGCCGCCAGCATGGCGTAATAAGCGATGAACAGATGGATCGCTAAAGTGTTCAGCCCGGCAATCTGTTCCAGCGCCGGCGCCAAGGTCAGCGCCAGCATCAAGTATGCTGCGATCAGCATCCCCATCATGCCGAAGATGATGCATATGAGCACCCCGATGCCCAAAACCAGGGCCACGTTTTCGCCGCCAAGGCGCATCAAATCAGCGGTAATAACCGGCGCCACACCGGTGCCCATCATGCCGCCCAGAATAAAGCTGGTGGGCAGCAGCAAGGCCATGGTCTGGCTGAGCAATTTGCCGATCTCGTACAGGACATTGAGAAGCTGTTTGCGGTCGAGGCGCAGGCTTTTCTTGAAGAATGTCAGCGCCAGCAATAAGGCCGAGGCATAAAAAGGCGTCAGCCGCTCCCAGCGCATAAACACCAGGCCCCAGATCAGGAATGCCAGCACCGCGATGAACGGCCAGCCATCCTTCATGGTTTGCATCAGCGACGGCAGCTCTTCGCGCGGCAGACCGGCGAGGCCCGCCTTGGCCGCGTAGGCGTCCACATGGCAATAAAGGCCATAATAATAAAGCAGGCTGGGGATAGCCGCGGCGATGACGATCACCGCATATTCCGTATTGGTGAAATCGGCCATGATGAAGGCAACCGCGCCCATGACAGGCGGCATCAGCATGCCGCCTGTCGACGCGCAGGCTTCCAGCGCGCCGGCATAATGGGCGGGAAAGCCAGCCCGTTTCATGGACGGGATGGTGACCGAGCCGGTGCCGACCACATTGCCGAAGATGGAGCCCGACAGACTGCCGAAGAACCCTGACGCCAGAACCGCCACCTTGGCCGGCCCGCCCCTGGCCGTGCCCATTAGCCCGAGCGCAAGCTTGAGAAAGAAATCGGCCGCCCCAGTGGCCACCAAAAGCGCCGCCATGATCAAAAAGCCGATCAGCACTTCGCCGACAACCCGGGTCACGATGCCGAGCAATGCGTCGCCCGAATAAACGTTGAAGCCGATGGTCCTAGAAATCGGAAAGGGAGGGCCCCAAAATATTCCAGGCATATATTGCGCAAAGATCGGATAGAGACCCAATGCCAAAACAATGCCGGTAAATATCAGCCCGCCGGCGCGCCGGCCGGCTTCGATAACCAGCACAAACATGATGATGGCGACAACGAACTGCCAATCGTTGGGCGGCACCCAGGACTGGAAGGTCATGTTGCGTCCCTGGGTGGACAGGAAAATGGTGGTAGCCAGCGCCGCCAGGGCCGGCAGATAGCTGAGCCAGCCAGCCTTGATTTCTTTCTTGTGGGCGGGAAGCAACAGATAGGCTATCGGCAAATACATCGCCATCAGAAAGAAATAGTATGTGAGGTCCAGCGGCGGCGATGGCAGGAATATGTAATAGATGGCCGCGGCGACGCCGCCAGCCGATGCCAGCAGAATATAGATGCGGACCGGCGCCGGCATATCGCGGTAGCGCTGCGTTGTCTTGTCAACGAAGGCTTCGGGCACATTTGCCGCCATGGGCTCAGGCAGCCCGTCATTGGCGCCGGGTGTCGCGTCTGTCATAAATTTTCGCCCCGCGTAAGGGCGGTCGCGGTATCAACCGCAACCGCCCTTTAAGCAGGTTCTGCTACTTTATTGCCGCTTCGATTTCCTTGGAGAACTTCATGGTTACGCCGTTCTTCTTTTTATAATCGGCGAGGAAAGCTTTCCATTTGTCGTTGGGGGAATCGGTCAGCACCTTGGCTTTATGGGCCGCTTCCATGGCGCCATCGAACACTTCAATGCGGTTTTTCATCAACCGAACGATGGTGTCGTTGCGCTTTTGATGGGCCGCAGTCCAAATGCCTTTTTCTTTGAGGTAGCGGATGAGGCCATCATGGAACGGCTCCAAAATGCCGGCATCCAAATAGGCCTTCAAGCTGACCATAGACATCATTGGTGCGTGCCGGAATTTCTTCTTATAGGAATCGTGGTTTTTATCCATCCATTTGGCCAGCTGGTAGACGAAATCTGCACTCTCATTACCGCGCACATGGTAGCTTTGGAAGGCGTGGTCCATGGGGGTGCCGACGGCGGTCTTTACACCCGATCCCGCCTTGCTGAGCACGTAGCCGGCAGATAGCTCGCGAAAGGCCGCGAAGTTCTTGTGGCCAGTGGGAACCGCGAGCCAGCGGATCGAGTTGGGCGCTGCCTCGGCGGCGTAAGAGGTACCCGAAACCGGCGAGGTGAAGGAGACATCGCCGCGCCCTTCAACAACCACTTTGGTGTTGGCGCCGTAGCCGCCCACTTCCACTTTGTTGGCGTCGGATTCTTTGACCCCGGCCAGCGCCAGAAGCGCGCGCATGCCGTTGGAGATGAAGGTGGAGCCGGAATAAAACACCACTTTGGTTTTGGCCGTAATATCGTCGACGGTTTTGATGTTTGAGTCACCCCGGACCATATAGCCCCACGGGGTCACCGCCAGGACGAACATGGCGCGCGTGTCGGACGGACCGGCGGTGCGCTTGGCGTAGCCTTCGACTGAGTCCATTTGATCGAAGAAATCGGACGGCTGATAGACCGTCAGGCGGCCTTGGTTAGTGTTCAGCCATTCGGTGCGGCTATAGCCCGACGAGGTCGGCAGGATGCGCACCCTGACCCCGGTGTCGGCCGAGAACGTGGTCGACCAGGCAACGCCGAGCGAATGATTAGACGAGCCGACGATGGGCGTGATGACGCTGAAATATTTGGGCCATTTGAATTGCTGGGCCTTCGCGCCGGATGCGGCGAGTGCCAATCCGGCGGCGACTATGGCGCCGGTGGCGGCGCGCAAGATTAGGTTGGATTTCTGTGACATGACCATTTTCCCCTGGTTTCATAAGCGCACCTTCAGTGCGAAGGCCGCGGGTGATATTTAGTGTAGTCAAGAACCGGGCGGCGCGCAATGAGAGTGGCGTTCAGCCCAGAACTGCGCCCTTGGCGATGCCGGAATTATTGATGAACTCGGCGGCTGGGATTTTACCTGACCCTTCGGGGCGCAACCGCGCAATCTCGATGCCGCCGCCCGCCGCCGCAACGACGATGCCGGCGTCCGAAACTTCGGTCACTTCGCCCGGCGCGCCCGAGGCATCGACGATTTTGCTGTCGAAGATATAAAGCTCCTCTCCGCCGAACACGGTCCAGGCGCCGGGCTGCGGATTGGCGCCCCGGATCAGGTTGTAGACGTCCCCAACCGGTTTCGACCAATCCACCTCGGCGTCAGATTTTTTGCACCAGCTTTCGTAGGTTGCCTGTGAATGATCCTGCTCAATTTTTGGCGGATTGCCGGCGCGCACCAGATCGACGCCTTCGATCATGGCGTCCACGCCCATCGGAAACAGGTGATTGAAATAGATGCTGCCGAGGGTGTCGTCGGGGCCGATCTCGATCTCCTTTTGAATGAGGATCGGGCCTTCGTCGAGGCCTTCATCGGGCCAGAAAATGGAAAGGCCGGTCTTGGTGGAGCCCTGAATGATCGGCCAGTTGATGGAGCTCGGCCCTCTGTGCAGCGGCAAGAGCGAGGGGTGATACTGGATCGTGCCGAGGGTTGGGGCGTTCAGTACCGCGTCGGAAACCATTAGTGTGACAAAGGCCATGACACACAAGTCAGGCTTGAAGGAATTGATCAGTTCCAACGATTCTTCGGATTTCCAGGATGTGGGCTGGTGAACCGTCAGCCCTTTTTCCGTCGCAAATTCATGCATTGGATCGATCCGGCCGCCCTCCTTGCCAGGCGCACAAAACACACCGACCACGTCTTCGCCTTTATCCAGGAGTTTCTCCAACACGGACTTTCCGAATGCCTGCTGGCCGTGGACCACGATCCGCATGTTTCACGTTCCCCCTATAGGATGGGCAGCGCCCAATCGGCTGCATGGTTTGAATAATGATAAACCCGATTGCGGTCAATTGTTATGCCCGGCTTTATCGAAATCGCCGCCCGTAATAGTGTGGCCGCACGATGTGCTCCGAAACATCGAACGCCGAATTCGGGCCACGCCGGCCTTTTTGGCGGTGGAAACGTAATCTTTAACGGACTTGATGCGGTCATCTGCGGTTACCCAAAGCTGGAACGTGTCTTCTCACCTGTGGGAAAAGTGATTGCCTTTTCAATGAATTAAATTTTGTTTAAACCATTCTTTGGCCCCGGCCCTGTTTCCATTTGGGCCCGCCAGTTACCGTTGAAAGAGATTGATAATATGGCATCAGACGCAGAAGAAGCCGGCACGCTCACCGATGGCTTTCATCTTATAATCGATGCGCTTCGGCTCAACGACATTGAAACGATTTACCACGTGCCGGGCATCCCGATAACTGATCTCGGCCGTTTCATGCAGGCTGCCGGAATGCGGGTATTATCTTTCCGCCATGAACAGAACGCCGGCTATGCTGCGGCCATTGCCGGGTATTTGACGCAAAAGCCCGGTATCTGCATGACCGTGTCGGCGCCGGGTTTCTTAAACGGGCTGACGGCATTGGCGCACGCCACCACCAATTGCTTTCCGATGATCCTCCTGTCCGGCTCGTCGGAGCGGGAGATTATCGATCTGCAGCAGGGCGATTACGAAGAAATGGACCAACTCGCCATCGCCAAGCCTTTGTGCAAAGCGGCCTACCGCATACTGCACGCCGAAGATATCGGCATCGGCATCGCGCGCGCCATCCGCGCCGCGGTTTCGGGTCGCCCGGGCGGTGTTTATCTGGATCTGCCGGCGAAGCTCCTGGGCCAGATCATGGATGTGGACGCCGGCGCGGCCTCGCTGGTGAAAGTCATCGATCCGGCGCCGCGCCAGCTGCCGGCGCCCGACGCCATAAAGCGCGCGCTTGATATTCTGAAAGTTGCCGAACGGCCTTTGATCATCCTCGGCAAGGGCGCCGCCTATGCCCAGGCCGATGACGCCATCCGCGCCCTGGTCGAGACAAGCGGTATTCCGTACCTGCCGATGAGCATGGCCAAAGGCCTGTTGCCCGATACCCACCCGCAATCGGCCGGCGCGGCGCGCTCGCTGGTGCTCAAAGAAGCCGACGTGGTGGTGATGATCGGCGCCCGCCTCAACTGGCTTTTGTCCCACGGCAAGGGCAAGGCCTGGGGAGAAGCGCCCAAGAAATTCATCCATATCGATATCGAGCCGAAGGAAATGGACAGCAATAGGGAGATCGCCGCGCCGGTGGTCGGTGATATCGGCTCCTGCGTCGATGCCTTGCTTGAGGGTATGGGCAAGAATTGGGCGATGCCGCCGGCCGAATGGACCGGAGCGGTTCGCGAAAAAGTGGAAACCAATGTGGAGCGTATGGCGCCGCGCCTGCAAAACAATAATGATCCGATGGATTATCACGGCGCCCTCGGCGCATTGCGAACCATCATCAAGGAACGGCCCGAAGTGATCCTCGTGAACGAGGGCGCCAATACCCTCGATTTCACGCGCAGCATTATCGATATGTACCAGCCGCGCAAAAGGCTGGATGTGGGCACCTGGGGTGTTATGGGCGTCGGCATGGGTACCGCCATTGCCGCCGCGGTTGAGACCAGCATGCCGGTGCTTGCCATCGAAGGCGACAGCGCCTTTGGTTTTTCCGGCATGGAGATCGAAACCATCTGCCGCTACAATCTGCCGATCTGCGTGGTGGTGTTCAATAACGGCGGCATCTACCGGGGCACCGACGTCAATCCAACCGGCGGCGCCGATGCCGCGACCACCGTGTTCGTCAAGGGCGCCCGCTATGACAAGATGATGGAGGCGTTCGGCGGCACCGGCATCCAAGCCACCTCGCCGGACGAGTTGAAAGAGGCGGTGAACGCGGCCTTAGGCTCGGGCCAGCCGACATTGGTCAATGCGGTCATCGATGAAGCGGCCGGCACCGAAAGCGGACGCATCGGCAACCTCAATCCGCAAAGCGTCATTGCCAAAAAGTAATCTCTTATAACTTCATATCCAGGGATAGACCTATGAAAGCGCTTGAAGGTATCAAGATACTCGATTTTACCCACGTTCAGTCGGGACCGACCTGCACCCAGCTTCTGGCGTGGTTTGGCGCCGATGTGATCAAGGTGGAGCGTCCCGGCGTCGGCGATGCAACGCGCGGCCAACTGCGCGATATCCCGGATGTGGACTCGCTTTATTTTACCATGCTCAACCACAACAAGCGCTCGATCGAGCTGAACGGCAAGGATGAAACCGGCAAAGAAATATTGGAGCGGCTGGTAAAGACCTGCGATGTATTGGTGGAAAATTTCGCCCCCGGCGCCCTCGACCGCATGGGATTTTCCTGGGAGCGGGTGCACGAGCTTAATCCGCGCATGATCATGGCCTCGATCAAGGGCTTTGGGCCGGGCACCTATGCGGACTGCAAGGTCTACGAAAATATCGCCCAATGCGCCGGCGGGGCTGCATCGACAACCGGCATGCTTGGCGAAGTTCCGCTGGTGACCGGCGCCCAGATCGGCGATTCCGGCACCGGCCTTCATCTCGCATTCGGCATCGTCACCGCCTTGTTCCACCGGGAGACATCCGGCCAGGGCCAGCGCGTAACGGCGGCCATGCAGGACGGGGTGTTAAACCTTTGCCGGGTGAAACTGCGCGATCAGCAGCGCCTCGAAACGGCGGGCCCGTTGACCGAATATTCCCAATTCGGCGAGGATATTCCGTTCGGTGACGCGGTGCCCCGGGCCGGCAACGATTCCGGCGGCGGCCAGCCGGGCCGCATCTTGAAATGCAAAGGCTGGGAGGACGATCCCGACAGCTACACCTATTTCATCACCCAGGCCGCAGTCTGGAAGAATATCTGCGACGTTATCGGCAAGCCCAAATGGAAGGACGACGAAGACTACGCCACGCCCAATGCGCGCCTGCCGCGCCTGAACGAGGTGTTCGGCGCCATCGAGGACTGGACCATGACCAAAACCAAGTTCGAGGTTATGGATATTTGTAATCCGATGAATATTCCGGTCGGCCCGATCTTGTCCATGAAGGAAATCATGCGCGATCAATCCTTGCGCGATACCGGCACCGTTGTTGAGGTGGACCATCCGACCCGGGGCAAATATTATTCCGTGGGCAACCCGGTTAAATTGTCTGATTCCCCATCCGAGGTTTTGCGCTCGCCGTTGCTCGGCGAACATACGGATGAAATTCTCAAAGACGTTCTGAATTATTCCGATGACGAGATCGCCGAAATCCGTGCCTCCGGCGCGGTTGGCGAGCCTAAAATTCAAGCCGCCGAATAACACTGCCTGGACTACTCATCCACGGATAATTCATCCCGGTAGTTTCGCCAGCGCTTCACATAGCCATCGGCGTTGCGCAAGAGCGTCTCTCTCTGCTCGGGGGAGACTTCCTTGACCACCTTGCCCGGCGAGCCCATGACCAGGGAATTGTCCGGTATGTCCTTGCCCTCGACGATCAACGAGTTGGCGCCGATCAGGCAGTTTTTCCCGATCGTGGCGCCGTTCAGAACAATGCTGCCGATGCCGACCAGAGAGCCGTCGCCGACCGTGCAGCCATGCAGCATGCACATGTGACCGACCGAAACATTGGCGCCGATATTGATCGGAAAGCCGGGATCGGTATGCAGCACGCATCCGTCCTGGATATTGGTATTTTCGCCGATGCTAATGGGCTCGTTATCGGCGCGCAAAACCGCCTGCCACCAAATGCTGACATTCGCCGCCAGGATAACCCGGCCGATCACATCGGCGCTGGGCGCGATCCAAAAATCGGTTCCATCGCTGCTCATCTTGTCGTCGCCTATCCGGTATTTCATGGAAGTTGCCTCTTGCTCGAGCTGTTTTGCTCTCAAGTTAGACTATTTGATGGATACCGGGATACCGCAAGGCCCTTTGAAAAAATTGGTCGGGGAGAGAGGATTTGAACCTCCGACCCCTACGTCCCGAACGTAGTGCGCTACCAGACTGCGCCACTCCCCGACGATAAGCTTTAAGGGTCAAGGCGCGCTTTATACAAAGACCGGCGGCGTTCGGCAAGCCGCGTGGCTGCCTTGCCGGCCAAAATCTAGTGCGCCCGGTGGATGCAGAAATCGATGGCGTCGATCAGCGCCTGCTTTTCGGGGCCGTCTTCGAAGATGCCCATGGCGTCGCGGGCGATGGCGCCGTAGTGGCGGGCGCGCTCGACACTGTCGGCAATGGCACCGTGCTTGCCCATCAATTGGGTGGCGCGCTCCAGATCGCCGTCCTTCTGATCCAGCTCTTCCATGGTGCGCCGCCAGAATTCACGCTCGGCATCGTCGCCGCGCCGAAATGCCAATATCACCGGCAGGGTGATCTTGCCTTCGCGGAAATCGTCGCCGATGGTCTTGCCCAGCTTGGCCTGGCTGGCGGAATAATCGAGCACGTCGTCGATCAATTGGAAGGTGATGCCCAAATTCATGCCGTAGGCTTCCAGCGCTTCTTCTTCGACCTTGGGCCGCTCGGCCACCAGCGCGCCGATGCGGCAGGCGGCGGAAAACAATTTCGCCGTCTTGGCGCAGATCACATCCTGATAGGCGGTTTCCGAGGTTTCCACATTGTTGTTGGTGGTGAGCTGCAACACCTCGCCCTCGGCGATGACGCTGGAGGCCTGGCTTAAGACAGCCAGCACGGGGAGCGATCCGTCGGCGACCATCAATTCGAACGAGCGTGAGAAAAGGAAATCACCGACCAGCACGCTGGCCTCGTTGCCCCAGATGGCGTTGGCGCTTTCGGCGCCGCGCCTGAGCTCGCTCGCATCGACCACGTCGTCGTGCAGCAAGGTGGCGGTATGAATGAACTCGACGCAGGCGGCGAGGCCGATATGGCGCGCCCCATTGTAGCCGCACATACGCGCCGCCGCCAATGTCAGCATCGGGCGCAGACGCTTGCCGCCGGCGGCGATGATATGGCTGGCCAGCTGCGGGATCAGCGCCACCGGACTTTCCATGGCGCGCAGGATCAACGCGTTGACGGCGACCAAATCATCCGAGGTCAGCGCATCGAGCGCCGCGATGGAAGGTGATGCTGCGGGCGATGAGCCCAGATTTACTACGACGCCCAAAGCTCAAATTTCCCAGATGCCTTGACGATTGCAAACTTGCAGGGGAGCATAGGAGGCAGAATCCGGGCGGGTCAAGCCCGGATCGTGGCTTGCGGTGGCCTAGGATACAGTAATGATTGAACTTTTGCGCACCAACGATCCGGTCTTGATCTCCTGGCTCCGCGCCTTGCTGGCCGGCGAGGGCATTGATGTGCATGTGTTTGACGGCCATACCAGCGTGCTCGAAGGCTCGGCCGGCGCCATCCCGAGACGCCTCATGGTGGCCGAAGATGACTACCCAAGCGCCGCCTCGCTCTACGAAACCTCCCGCGCCCAGTTTGAAGATGCCGCACAACAATTCAACGCAGGTTAGATGATACAGGCCACTAGCACCGATGCCCTGCTCGGTGGCCGCGTCATTCTTCGCCAGCCCGAAGATGGCTACCGGACGGCCATCGATCCGGTGCTGCTCGCCGCTGCCGTGCCGGTAAATGCGGGGATGCGGGTGCTTGATGCCGGCTGCGGCACCGGGGCTGCGTCTTTATGTCTGGCGGCGCGGGTGGCGGGGGCTGACATTACCGGCATCGATACCGAGCCGGAATTTATCAGCCTCGCCCGGGACTCTGCGGAACTAAACGCGTTTCAGCCGCCGCCGGTTTTCGAAGTTGGCGATTTGCAGGACTACCGGACCGATGCGCCCTTCGATATCGTCATGACCAATCCGCCTTACCGGACCAAGAATAGCGGCCATCCCCCTGCCCACCCCTTGAAGCGCGCCGCCAATATTGAAGGCACCGTGAGCCTGAGCCAATGGATCGATCTTTGTTTCGGGCTGCTCAGGCCCGGCGGCTGCTTCACCATGATCCACAGCCGCGACCGGCTGGAAGAGGTGCGCTCCCTGATTGCGCCGCTGGCCACGATGGCGATCATTCATCCCCTATGGCCGAAACGCCGGCGCAAGGGCGGCAAGCGCTTTTTGGTTTTGGCCTTCACCAATGATCCGCAAAACTCGTCCATAGATCGCGGCGGCGTGCACATGACCGATGGGCTGGTGCTGCACCAAGCGGATGGCGCCTACACCGAAGAGGCGGAGGCGATTTTGAAATACGGCGCCAGCTTCGGCTTCAATTTTCCGTGACCCGAGCGTATTGGGCGCCGCCCCCTTGCGCTGGCAGGTAGGCGCGGCCTAGTTTATGGCCATGGTACGACGATATCTCGAAGCTTTGAGGGTGCCCGGTTTCCGCAATCCGAAACCGGTGGTCGCCGTTATTCGCCTGACCGGCGTGATCGGCCAGGGCGCCTCGCCGCTCAGATCCGGTATGACCGTGGCGGC
>Ga0008649_10003022_pt1 | contig 11757 bp, 13 predicted proteins | sample SaaInlV_130m_DNA_2_FD_66601 | JGI IMG/M metagenome (GOLD analysis project Ga0008649, IMG submission 66601) | Marine microbial communities from expanding oxygen minimum zones in the Saanich Inlet - SI037_S2LV_130m_DNA | ecosystem: Environmental > Aquatic > Marine > Intertidal zone ... | reverse complement strand
AAAAGCCTCTTCGTCTCCCAGCAATAGACGCGGGTAGACTGGCCGTCATAATTATGTTCCACGTAATCCAGTAGTTGTATCTGAGCTACCGGTTCATTTTTATGAGTGTATACAAGCTTTATGGATATGATACTCATACTCACAATCAAAATACCAATAAATAAATTGTATATGGAGTACGTTTTATGCCTGAAGATAATTAATTTCGAGTAACTGAGCAGGAAATATTTCAACCTTGCCAGGCCTGCAGATATACCGATTATGATCACCGGAATTAAAGGTAATACGTGACGCGGCTTTTCCAGGTTCTGACCGAAGAATACCCAGATAAAATAGGGAAGAATATAAAACATAATAAATCTTGATTTGTTATCATTACTTAAGTACCTGAAGTAAAATATTATACCGGTACCCATTATGATGGATGGCAGGATACGAATCACTGTTGTATCGTAACACCAGAAACCAAGTCCGTTACAAAAGAGACACCACACAAAATCCGAGGACCTTAAAAGAACATTTTTGGATGTTGCAACCGAACCTCCCCAGTCACTGAAATGTCCGAACGTAAAACTGAATCCGTTTACCAAGAGCGGCTTAAGTCCTGTATAACATGTAAGTGGAACCAACCAGACACATGTACCAAGAATAAAAGCAGATACTCCATAACCTATCATCTTTTTCCCTTTGTCGTATCTTGATAGAACATACAATGTGTAGAGCCATAGGACAACAAAAGGGAAATAACTGAGCCGTACACCCATACATATACCCAGCATCACACTGCCTGAGATCAAATATCGTAACGCGTTCACCCTAGAGGTAGACGCATAAAAGAGTAATTGAGCTGACACTACTATGAAAAACAGACCAACTGCATCAGATAATGCCTTTTCAGATTGCAGCCAACAAAATGGATTGACAATAAATAGAAAAACTGCAAGCCACGCAACCTTTTCAGTAAACATCCTTCTTGCCAGATAAAATAACGGAACTAATGTAATGCTGCCCAATACCGCCCCCGGTATCGTTAACGTGAGTACATCGCTGTCAGTAAAAAGATGGACCAGCCAGCAGAAGGACATATACACCGGATAACCCGGAAAATGCGGCTGATAGTGTGCAATATCATAATCATGCAGACCCAGGGCAAAATCAATACAGTCCCACCCTTCCAGATGTCTGCCCATAAACAACAATCGAGTGGCTATGCATATAGCGACAAGAATAGCCAATAGTATTACGATATTACGTTGTGAATTTTTAAATTCTGAACCTGCTTTTAACATTTCTTTTTTTTACGAATTGTTTTAGGACAAACGTTAGGCCGCTATCATGACAAAAGACTATCCTTCCCTATTACTCTAACAACTTAGATTTGACCAAATTTCCCAAAGCTGTCATTCCCGTATTTTTTTAGCGGGAATCGAGAATGATCAAGTCTCTAAATACACGTTTCTTATTTTTCAGTCTTATTCTTTTGCATAAATATATCAAGAGGACTTTGGGATTGATTAACATGTTTCTAACAAAGTGAGTATAAATCATCGTTATATTGATTTCTATTTATTTTTACTCTTTACTAATCTAATATGTATTCCAAATAAGCCAAACATAATAGCTTATTTTAATAATCGGCTGTAGCAAATATCAATTAAACGCAGATGGAAGGAAAATTATGCCGACGCTTCCGCTAGAAGAGATGACAGTGACAGAAAAACTCCAAGTAATGGAAGAACTTTGGAGTGACCTATGTTGCAATCAAGACCAAATCCCAGTTCCTCAATGGCACAAAGACATATTAGACAAGCGGGAAGAGTTGGTTAAACAGGGAAAAGCAACCTTCGTGGACTGGAAAACTGCCAAGAAGCGGATTGCAAATCGAATTTCATGAAGATCCATATCCTTGATCAAGCCGAAGATGATCTTGTTGACGGATACAACTTCTATGCTATGAAATCCAAGAGCAAGGAATCGTCTCCTACTTCCTTGATAGCTTATACTCGGACATCGAATCCTTGGTTTTGTATGCCGGAATCCATCAAAAGAGACACAAAAGCTATCGGAGAATGTTTTCTAAGAGGTTTCCGTTTGCAATTTATTACACGGTCTCAAGAGACGAAATAAAAATCCATGCGGTCGTTGATTGCCGCAAAGATCCAGCTTGGATTCGGGATCGATTAAACACATAGGGTAAGGGAAGCTGCCTATGGCTTAACTTATTTATTTTGATTCAGATAAACTATCAGAAAACATGAGCGATTTAGTCTTGGTTATATCATAATCATGGAAACCCAGAACAAAATCAATACTGTCCCACCCTTCCTGATGATTCCCCATAAACAATAATCGAGCGGACATACTTATAGCGACAAGAACATCCAAAATTAATATCGTTTTATTATGTATGCTCTTCATTCTACACTTATGGAGATATTTTTGATATTCCTTATTTCTCTTTCTAAGAATTGCAGGGCCCGTTTCTCAGATGAGCCCCATATATTGAGTATTTTTGCTCTCTTGTAGTAGCCGTCCACATGGGCGGACGGCTACTTAAATCACTCAATTTGCACCTTATTACAAAACCCGTTAATGCTCCCGCTTCTCACTTCTTGTCCTTTTGCATAAGGATATCGAGAGGGCTTTTTGGTTGGTTTGACATATTTCTAACAACGTGAGTGTAAATCATCATTGTATTAATATTTTTGTGCCCGAGCAACTCCTGAATCTCTCTCAAATTTATTCCATTCAAAAGGAGATGTGTCGCAAAAGAGTGTCTCAATGTATGGACGGTTGCATGTTTGGGAATCTTTGCTTTTTTGACAGCATTAGCTACTGCAGATTGAATAGCCTTTTCACTGATATGATGACGCCTGTCCTTTCCACTTCTCGGATCTACAGACAATCTGGCAGATGGGAATATATACTGCCATCGTCACTCTTTTCCGGCATTTGAATGTTTCCTTTCCAAGGCATCAGGAAGATAAACTTCTCCATAACCATCTTTTAAATCCTTTCCATGAAGTTCTTTGACTTTTTTAAAATGATCCTCAATATGGGATTTGACATAATTCGGGAAGATTGTATAGCGATCATTATTCCCTTTACCATCCCTAACGGCAATATTGTTCATCTCAAAATCAATATCCTGGATCCTCAGCCTCGCCAGCTCCATAAGTCTGAGCCCGGAACCATATAAAAGCTGAATAAATAAAAGATGAGTCCCTTTAACAATTTGAAAGATTTTTTCCACTTCTTTTACTGTCAACACAACAGGAAGTTTCAGGCCCCGTTTTGCCCTTACTGTCTTTTCCAAGCCTTTAACCTCAATATCAAGAATATGTCTGTAAAGAAACAATAAAGCATTAAATGCCTGGTTCTGAGTAGAAGACGAAACATTTTTCTTAATAGCCAGATAACTAAGATAATCCTTCATATCAAAAGAATCCGGCGTTGAGAGAGAGAGGTCTTTTCCTTTAATTTCGATCATATATTTAAAAAATCTCTTGATCCAATCTACATAAGTACGTTCAGTGCTATACGAATAATGTTTAATCCTGATAATTTCTCTGGTCTTACTGATAATATCCTTTAAGTCAAAAGTATTATTCTGTTTATTGTGCGAAGGTTCCGGAATAATGGATGATCCATCTCCCTTCAGATAGTGGTAGATATAAACCTTAATCGCAGTTTCCGCCTGAGAGAATTGCCAATCTGTAATCTGCTGCTTTCTCTGCAGCTGAGAAAGGAACTGAGGAATTGCAATATCGGCTTTACGATTAACCGGATCTACACTATTGCAAAAACTCAGGAATTTACTTACCCACAATGCGTAAAAAGGAGCGTTCTTTTCAGGTGAGAAATTGTTTGCGACCAAATACTTTTGGAAATCAGGTAAAATATTGTCTTTCATTGTCAAAATATCTGATAAAGAGAATTACTTATAAGTAGATAATAAAGAGGTAACTTGCTATGCATGAAAACCAGCAGGCAGAACAGCGAGTCAGGTTCTATTTTATCACAATATCTATCTCATTTAGTGCAATTGGCACTCTGTTAAGGTCTGGCATTATTGAAATTAAAGATGGAGGCATAGGGCTTCTGCTTCTTGTATTATTCTTTTTTGGGCATACTGTGTTTGATAGAGTACAAATGAGGGATCTTCAACTTAGAAAGCATTTTTTAATAAAAAAGGAAATACAGAAATATTTTGAGAAAGACTCGCCTGAATTAACCAAATTGTTTAACTTTCAGAAAAACCCATTAAAAAGAGACTTTTTAAAAATAAAGTCCGACCCAATATTAAAATCACATCGTATAACATCATCGATGAATTATATTGTCATGGTTGTTAATTCGCTTCTTACAGGTTTAATTGTGCTATATACAACATCTAGTATGTTTAATGTTGGCATGTCTGTTTCAGTAACGCTAAGTTTACTTATAGTCGTCTCTTATCTGTATCTAATTAAAAAATACAGTAAATATCTTAAGCGACATCAAATGCCATGGAAATACATGTGAACATAACAAATCAGTGGAGCCAACCCCTCCGTCTTTTGCGATTCGATTATTTATAGACTCTTTGTTTACCTTATTTTTTATCAATTATTATATTTGCCAAATGGGGTTGCTCACCTCGACGTTAGGCTGTTAAAATAATTCCGAATCAACCCCTTGACATACCAACTATAGTATAGTACGTTATTGACATGTGGGAGATATTTGAACATAGTTCTTTGGTCAGAAAACTTCCCAAGATACCCAGTGAGGTTCTGAAACGGTATGAGAAATGGAAAGATATTGTTACCATTTCTGGGCCTGAAGGCCTGAGATTGATTAAGGGCTTTCATGATGAATCTCTCCGTGGGCAATGGCGGGGTTTCAGATCATCGCGGCTAGGTAAGCAATATAGAATTATTTACAAGATTGAAAACAAGAAGCTATACGTAAAGGTTATAAATATAACCCCTCATGATTACAGGAGGAAATAAAATGAAGAATTATAGAAAAGCAAGAAAAATAATCGATGTTTCCGTTGGTGAGTCAGTTAGAATTATACGTGAACTTCAGGAGCTTAGCCAAACTGAATTAGCAGAGCTTACTGGCATTCCACAGTCCACTATTTCTGGAATCGAGAACGACAGGATTAATATTGGAGTTGAAAGAGCAAAGACCCTTGCGAGATCTCTTAAATGCCATCCTGCCGTACTGATTTTTCCTGGGTGGGAAATCAAGGAGAAGTCAGCAGCCTAACACCTTAAGGCCCCCGTTTGTCAAGCACAAAACGGCCCCTGCTCCGGAAAAATATTAATTTTTTCGGTTCTTTGAAAGCGGCATCTGAATAAAAGAAAATACGACTCTGGCTTTATTTCAAAATATAGCGGTTACAGGAGTTGCCTGCACCAAACACCTATTGGGGTTCAATAGCCATGAGTTGATAGTGACAGTCTTCAACTCATGACGACAGCAGAGAGACCGTAGTCTCTTCTCTGCGACCCAGAAACTAATCTGTTCCCTCGTGCCGTCCCAATTAAAAGTGGGACTGGGGTCACACCTTGATTTGTGATTAGCTCTGTAAATCTGTATTGAAGTATTTATTGTTGACAAATATTGGCAAGGCTAATTGAGATAGTAATGATTAAAAGCCTAATCTATTGACAATTGCTGACACATGAAAATACAGTACCTATATTATATTTTAGTATGCAGTCTCTACAAATCTAAATCTAGAAACTTGTTTGTAAGCTTATCCGTAAATCAAAATAGTAATTCTAGAGTCTAAAATTTATCCAAGAGACAAACATCATAATATCGTTTCATTGCTCACTTTCACTTATACTTTTTTGTTCCATTTACCCTCTATAATCATTGCTGCCTCGAAACCCATTTCCATCGCCCTGTCCATAAAGATGTATCTAAAGAGCCCGTTCCTTCCGCACGTGTGGATATTTTCAATACTATCTACCCTTGACAATAAATTATTAAGATGGTGTTTATAGTCCAGATGATATATTGGATAGGCGTGCTTCTCTACAGTAAAGAAGTAATCAATTACTTTATCTTTAATATCGATTCCCAGTTTAGAGAGATCGTCAATACATCTGTTAAACAGTAAATGATCCTGCATGTTCCACACCTCATCATTATAAGAACAGGGGATCTCCAGCATTAAAGAAGTCTTGCCATAAGGAGCATTGTAAGGGCTTCTCTTCTTAGGCTCCTGTATACGCGTCATAATATATTTCCCGTCCGGTATGTATGTCCACGTATTGCGACCCACATCAGATTGATCAATGAGGATATTAAGAAATCTAAGGCTGCGGTATCTGAGTGACCTGACCGCCGTACTCACATTGTGATATTCCCCTCCCCTTTCAGGTTTATATAACAAATCCGTTACCGGTATCGTTGAAATAACCCAGTCACAGTGAATGACTTCATCCTTTCCATTCAATTCATAAATGACACCTTTAGCCCTGTTTCCCTCCAGTAAAAGTTTTTTTAATCTGGCATTAAGGATTATGCTGCCGCTGTATTTCTTTATCTCCCTGGCAATAAATTCAAATATCTGACCTATACCCTGCTTTGGATAAAAGAACTTTTTAGTATACGTTCTCGGAGCCTCCCTGCCTAATCCGCATAATCTCAATACAACATCCCAGAGGTCCAGGAGTGAAATCCTCTCTGCCGCCCAATCTGACGATAGCTTATCTGAGGGTATTCCCCATAGTTTATGTGTATAGTCTTTAAAGAAAGTAACATACAGTTTCTTACCAAACCTATTTATTACCCAATCTTCGAATGAAGTATCAGGAGACTCTCTCAGTTTTTTATACAGACACTGATATATATAATCCACCAGACATTTTGACAAAAATAGTATGTCAGTTTGTCTTAGAATATCACGGGCAGAGAGTGGATACTGAAACTCCCTGTCGTTTAATCTTATCGCACTTATACGCTCCGACACTAATAGCTCATCTCCCATTAGTACCTTTATCTTATTTATCAGCTCATCATTCTTAGAGATGAATCTATGTCCACCCAGATCGAAATTGAACCCCTTGTATTTTGTTGTCTTGCACAAACCTCCCGGAGAGGATTGTGCTTCAATAACTATAACGTTCTTTCCGCTCTTTGAAAGTTCCCATGCGGCACAAAGCCCGCATGGACCTCCACCTAAAATGACTACTGTTTCCATAATTTTAATAAAAATATGAACTTAAAGACCAAGGTTAACACCCTGGATAAGAGTAATAATTTTTTAAATCGCCCTTTCAGGGCTTATGTTTCTTTTATCTATTTTGTCCCAGGCTGATGCATTGGGCTTTAATGAGTAGCCGCATCCTTTAGGTTGCGTAACTTACGACACACACACATCGGATGAAAAAGAAACGCAGGCTGAAGCCTGCGGCTACTATAATATTGAATCAAAGAGAAGCTCATCACCATCTGATATTCATCTGAATAAATCCCTTGTTTTCTTTGTCCTCAGTCGCTTCGTTTTCCATTTCGTACTGCAGTTTGAGAATGAAATGGTGCGATGGTGATAGATTTATTCCAACAGCTACCCTGTCCATATCACCTTCGTCTGTCACGAGATCATCGGGATCGATAGAGTCGAACCTTCCCACGAACTCAATATGCTCAATGTAATTAATTTCCGGTAAGAGTTTATATGAAGTCTGGATGTAATAACCATCACGGTCAAAACTGCCTCCGGCATCCGTTGGTCGTTCTACGTTACTCCTTATATATTCACCACGTATCTCAAAACCACCTTTACGGAATAACGCATCCACTCCTACAAAGTCCATTCTGAGCCTTTCATCATCGTCGTACTTACCTGTAGTATAAGAGGCCCCTACCTCCAGGTCCGGAAACAGTTCAAGACCCAAACGCCCTCCCAGTGAGATATTGTCATTGTTATCATCCAGATGCTGTTCCCCTTTTCCTTCGAAACTGGAAAGGCCGTTCGTTGCCGCAAACTCATATTGTAGTTTTGTTTTATAAAGAAAAGGAATATTTCCGTATAGCTCCAGCCCCTCATCAGAATATGTTCCCGGGATTATCTTTATAGATGGGTTTGGCCGGTCTATGAGTTTATTATTTACCGCATTTTCCACTTTTCTCTCAATACCAAAAGGATAATAAAATTTTCCTATTCTGAAAATACATTTATCATTAAATATATTCCAATCCAAAGCACATCTTTCAAATTCATACACCTCAAAGCCGTCCTCTATCTCAAGCTCAGTAACAAACGACAAATTCTTAAATATCTGCACTCCTGCCCAGAGGGTTATTTCTGTTTGATCGGAGACCTTTGATGAGCCCTTTTCTGATTCGTCGAGTCCCTCCGCGAATGGCGCCCCAAGGCTGATGTTTCCATGAAACTCCGGTCTGAGTAGTTTCGGTTCCGGGAATTTTATCTCATCTATATCAAAGAAAAATTTATCGTCTGTTTTACCCGGCCCTCTTTCTTCACCTTGAGACAAACGCGATGCATTAATCAATAGTAAAACGGCAATAAATGTATTGAGAAGTATTTTACGTAAATTTATCAATATGTTATCTCTTTACCACTTTCAAAATAGGGAAAAACAATAAGAAGTTTTTGTTCAATTCCCTTTGTAGCAATTTCAAAATCCTTTAGTCTTGGGCTGACGGCCCCTGCCCCAAGAAAACCAATACTCCCCAGATCATTTCTGGCTTCTGTAAACTTGTTGAATATCTCATCGTGAAATTTTGTACCATTCAACTTATCATATCTCCTGACATTTCCCGAAAGCAGTAGAGTGTAATATTCTTCAGCAATCCGGAGCCTGACCTTTGCCCTCGTAAACATACGGAGCCCTTCACTAATGTTCCAATAATATTTCTCTTTTATCGAAAGAAATACAAGATTTGCCATTACTTTTATTACTTCCTGAAGATTACGCTGAGAGAGACCGTTATTAAGTCCTGACCTGAGGTCTACAGCAAAAATATTTTTAACATCATCAAGTCTGTCACTAATGATATCGATATCCGTCTTAACTCTCTCCCAATCACTCTTTTTTCCATTGAATATGACTGATTTGAAAACGGTAATAATCGGGTCCTCATTCCTCTTATAACCATATCCGTTAGAAGAACCCCGGCAGAGAATGATAATCAGGACACAATATATAAAAATTATGGAATATTTTTGTTTTAAGAAGATGGACATATATGCTTAAGCTTAAAATTTTAGATTAAATTCATCACTTTTTTTATCCTGACTCGACCAACTTTGGGTTAAAACAGAAAGAATTCGAAGGATAAATGGTAATAGCAGTCATTATACGTCAAACCGATCAAAAAGAGTAGATACCAAAATTTCTGACTGACTAATATTGATGTTACTCCAATGAAAGCATCATGTTACTGATCGCATTAAATTAAAACAGGAACAATTAACCGATTCAATCATAAATATCAGAATGAACAGAAGTTATATGATTTATAGAAACAATAAATTCGTACTTGACATAAAATTAGCTATTTGTTAGATTACTGAAAATTTACAAATAAAACTCCATTAACTTGTTATGGAAAAATGCGTTTGAAAGGAGAAGTAATCAATGGCTAAGGGGAATGTTAAACTTTTTGCTACAACAACTGCTTTTTTTGCTGTTTTTGCTATTATATTTTTCACACTCTCAATTACCGCTATTGGCAAATATACAGCCCAAAAGAAAAGGGTGCATCATATGGAGCAGCAGATATTAGCGGGTAAAACTGAAATATTGAAGGTGCCTACAATGATTGGTGAATTAAGGAAAGCTGACAAGCAAAATAATCAATTGCAAATGGAAGTAGCTGATCTTACAGAAGCGAGTGAAGAGTTTGACGGAGAACTTGCTGATCTTCAAAAAGAATTGACTATAATGACGGTTGCAAACCTTGTCCTGAAAGCTGATAAGGCCGGTTACACAAAGAACCTGATAGAAGCAAGGCAAGCTGTCACAGAGTTAAGAGAAGAGATGGGTACCAATGATGGAGGCACCAGAATAGATGATCTAGATGAGATCGAAGAATCACTGATCGAATTGTCATATTGAGCTATACTCGAAAACCTCACATGATCTGTAAAAGTAATAATAAGGTAATTTCTGAACAAATATAGAGCAGAGGCCTTTGCTCTCTTGCATACAAATTAAGCCTTATCTCACCTGTTGGGATAAGGCTTAATTTTTGTAGTATCTACTCATTGCCAATCACAACAAAGTTATCATACCCCCCCTTTTACTACAATCCGGTCTATACTTATCTGACGTATCAATACATTGACACTAAGCCGTATTTTGCTTATAATATTTCTTTAATTAAAGAGAGGTTTGTATATTAATTTAGCAAAAAAAGTTATTCTAAATTTCTCAGTGTATGTCCACATACATAGTCACAATAACAATTAAAGAAAATGGCTATTAAAAAATCGAGAAGAGAGTTTCTTAAAGATGCAACGAATATAGGAACAGGGCTCTGCGCTTCATCCCTTTTGTTGAGTAACAATAATTTCCTCAAGACGCTTTACGCGGAAGAGAGAGCGCCATTAAGATCAAGAGTTATACTTGCAAAAGACAAAAGATTCATAAACGTTAATGGAGCAGCAGACGCGACGGTTATCAGTAAGGCCATTGGCAGTGCGCTATTAAAAATTACGGGTTCAGAAAAACCGCTAGACGCATGGAAAAGTCTCTTCAACAAAAACGATATAGTGGGTATTAAGCTTAATTGTCTGGCAGGAAAGAAGTTTTCACCTCATACAGAAATAGTTGAGGCTATCATCAACGGTATAAAATCAGCCGGTGTAAAAGAGAGTAACATAATAATATTTGAAAGATTTAATAGAGAGTTGCAAAACGCGGGATTTGATATTCGTCGAGGCAGTAATGGTTTCAGGTGTTTTGGCACAGATGATCTCCCTTCAGGAGGGTACGACTCAACACCACTGATCATTGGTAGTGTTGGAAGTTGCTTCAGTAGGATAGCATCATCCTTCTGTACAGCAATTGTAAATGTCCCGATACTGAAAGACCACGATCTTGCCGGTGTATCAATAGGGATGAAGAACTTCTTTGGAATTATACACAATCCCAACAAATACCACGATGAAAATTGTAATCCTTATGTTGCCGATCTCAACAGTCACCCCTATATTAAAGACAAATTAAGATTAATTGTTTGTGATGCTCTGAAAGCGCAATACCATGGTGGCCCGGCCTTCAAACCGCAATGGACATGGGATTTTCAGGGAATGCTGATTGGAACGGACCCTGTGGCCCTGGATCGTGTAGGAGCTCATATCATCGAGAATAAGAGAAAAGAGGTAAAGATGTCATCTCTTAAAGAAGCGGGTAGAGAACCAAAGTATATTCAAACAGCGGCACGTTTAGGACTGGGGGTTGACGATCCTTCGTTAATAGATGTCTTAGCAATATAGAGGGGTTTTCAAAGATATATTACGGGAATTAAGTAAAGATAGAGACGTCGAAGAAGAAACCGGAAAAGAAAACGTTATGAGGTAGTTAAGCTGGCATATTCCTGGCAAAAACCAGGTGGAGATTTATCAGGGGTTATATACATCTCCTTTTTTATAGACGATACCTAAAAACAGAACTGATGTATAAAAACTTATTAGTTACCGGTGGATGTGGTTTTATCGGAGCAAACTTTATCCGATACCTTCTTGAGGAGTCTGATTTCACAGGAAGGATAATTAACATAGAC
>Ga0008649_10002962_pt1 | contig 11931 bp, 9 predicted proteins | sample SaaInlV_130m_DNA_2_FD_66601 | JGI IMG/M metagenome (GOLD analysis project Ga0008649, IMG submission 66601) | Marine microbial communities from expanding oxygen minimum zones in the Saanich Inlet - SI037_S2LV_130m_DNA | ecosystem: Environmental > Aquatic > Marine > Intertidal zone ... | reverse complement strand
GCCGTCCGTACCGGTGACGAGCTTACGGTGGCGCCTTCAGGCGATACTCCACTTTGGGAGGGTACTGACCTCGCCATTATGGGTCCACTGGAATCAGTGGAGGCTTTTTGTCGAGACCAGGCCCTTGAACTCAGCAAAGAGATGGATGTTTTCTCTGAAATTTTGAGTCCGACGGCGGCAGGAATTACGGAAGTTGTCGTGCCACCAGACTCTAATGTGATTGGGCAATCGATAAAAGAGCTTGCGGTACGCCAAAGATACGGAGCGACCGTTTTGGCCATTTTCCGGATCGATCAGGTCATTGACCGAGATCTACCCGAGTTTGTGGTCCAGGCGGGAGATACGCTCGTGCTTCATGCCCGGTGGAAAAATATTGCCCCGATAGCAGAGAATAATGACTTCGCGGTTGTGACCGATTTTCCGAGAGACGATACGCGCCCGAATAAACTTCCACACGCGATTATCTTTTTCGTAATTACGCTTGGACTGATTCTATTTTCGGATATGCTACTGTCAGCCGCGCTGATGACTGGCGCTATTGGCATGATTATTTCTGGCGTGCTTCGAGTCGATGAAGCATATCAATCGATTGGATGGCAGAGCGTGTTCTTGCTTGCGAGCCTGATTCCGCTCGGTCTGGCGGTCGAAACCACCGGAACCGCAGCGTGGATTGCGCAGCAGACCCTGGTGATGATGGGAGATGTCCCTATTTGGGTCCTACAGACTATGGTCGCAGTGCTCGCGACCATTTTTACGTTGCTGATGTCTAATGTCGGCGCGACCGTTTTATTGGTGCCGCTCGCGGTCAATATCGCTGTCGGCGCTGGCGGAGATCCAGCAGTTTTCGCGCTAACCGTTGCCTTGGCAACTTCAAACTCGTTTCTGATACCGACTCATCAGGTTAATGCACTGATCATGGGGCCAGGTGGTTATCGGGTAACTGATTTTATAAAGGCGGGCGGCATGATGACGATCCTGTTCCTTGTGATCATGATGGTGATGTTGAATCTTCTTTTTTAAAATCTTGAATCTCGATCGATTGCTAAAGACTCCCAAGTAAGAATCGTTTTTTTTCGTTTTGAGCCCCAACGATACTGACCAAAGTGACCGCCAGCTCTCACCACGCGGTGGCAGGGTATTAAAAAAGAAATCGCATTTTGGCCAACTGCGGTTCCAAGTGCCCTGACGGCGTTGGGGCGATCTATCCGAGCGGCAAGTTCTCCGTACGCAATGGTGCTGCCAAGCGGTATACCCAATAGTGCGCGCCAGACTTGAAGCTGAAATGCAGATCCTTTCACTAGCACGGCAAGGGGTTTATTCGGTAATTGTCCTTTGCCCGGAAAAATAGTTTTTACAATATCTTGAGTAGCCGATTGATCGTGGATTAACACAGCACCGGGCCAGGTCGTGCCGAGCGAATGCAAGTCTTTCTTGAAGCTGCCGTCATGAAAAGAAAGCCAGCAAATTCCTTTATCGGTTAATCCGATTAGGCAGATCCCAAACGGGGTTGTGTGCTGTCCATACCGGATTTCTAGATCTTTGCCTTCTCGTTTAAAATCTCCGGGCGACATTCCGTGGAAGGTAAGAAATAAATCGTGTAGCCGACTTGATCCGGATAAGCCACTCTCCAAAGCGGAAGACGTATTGCTGAGGCCCGCTCTCAGATCGCATTGGCTATGATTCAGCGTCAGAGACTGCAGGAAGCGTTTGGGACTAATGCCAACCCAGCGTGAAAATAGCCGATTCATGGCTGAGGCGCTCAGTCCAAGCGTGCCAGCGACCCGTTTCAGATCAGGTTGCTCGTCAGCATGGGCCTCAATAAACTCAATCGCCCGGGTTGCGAGCTGGTAGTCTCTCAAGAGGGTGGATTTTGAACTAGCCATAGGGGTAGAGGATATTGGTTTCACCAAACCGATAGCAACCCGATTCTTGCAATTTTGCTTGACCCGATCAGCATTGACTTTCTAGACTCAAAATCAGTCAACCACGAGTGGTTTTGATCGGACGTTATTGGATCTCGCACATCGTTTTGGAGGGAATATGTCAAATGAATGCCCCGATAGGGCACAAGTCGTCATTATTGGTGGCGGTGTTATCGGCTGTAGCGTTGCCTATCATCTTGCAGAGTTAGGATGGACTGATGTTGTATTGATTGAGCGCAAGTCGTTAACGAGTGGGACGACCTGGCATGCCGCTGGGTTAGTCGGACAGCTGCGCGCGACCCAAAATTTAACGCGGATGGCGCAGTATACGACTGATCTTTATGCGAACCTCGAAAGTCTTACAGGTCAGGCCACCGGATTTCGTCAGAACGGATCCTTGAGTCTGGCAACGGACCCCGAGCGGTTTGAGGAGCTAAAGCGTGGCGCCTCAATGGCGAGTTGTTTTGGTCTTGAGGTCGAGGTCATAACGCCAGAAGAGGCGCTAAAACTTTATCCGATTATGACCACCGAAAATCTGGTGGGCGCGGTGTTTTTACCGCGCGATGGCCAAACCAATCCAATAGACACCACGCAGGCTTTAGCTCGCGGGGCGCGGAATAAAGGAGTCAAAATCCTCGAGAAAACACAGGCAACCAGTTTAGAAAAAAAGAGTGGCCGAGTGCATGCTGTGATTACTGATCAAGGGCGAATTGAATGCGACTTTGTTGTTAACTGTGCCGGGATGTGGGGAAGGCAGGTGGGAGAGATGGCGGGTGTCTCAGTGCCGCTCCATGCGGCCGAACATTTTTATGTCGTCACTGAACCCATCCCTGATTTGCCGCGTGACTTACCCGTCGTTCGGGAACCCTCGGCATGCAATTATTATAAAGAAGAAGCCGGCAAGCTCATGGTTGGAATGTTTGAACCAGTTGCAAAACCTTGGGGTATGGAGGGGATTCCGGACGATTTTGAGTTCGGGACCTTGCCTGAAGACGTCGATCATATTGAGGAGCAATTGGGATATGCAATTGATCGAATCCCAATTCTTGGCGAAACCGGAATTAAGATTTTCTTTAACGGCCCCGAGAGCTTCACGCCCGACAATCGTTATTTTTTGGGTCCATCACCTGAAGTGTCTAATTTCTTTGTAGCAGCAGGCTTTAACTCAATTGGAATCCAATCTGCTGGTGGTGCCGGTAAGGTCTTGGCAGAATGGATTGTTAAAGGGCGGGCACCGATGGATTTATGGGATGTTGATATTCGGCGGATGATGCCTTTTCAAAAAAATAAACACTATTTGCATGATCGCACGGTTGAAGCGCTCGGTCTTTTGTATGCCATGCATTGGCCTTTCAGACAGCCTGAAAGCGCACGCGGTGTTCGAACCTCTCCGTTTCATCTTCGATTGAAGGCGCATGGCGCTTGTTTTGGAGAAACAGCGGGCTGGGAGCGGGCGAACTGGTTTGCACCCAGTGGGATAGATCCGGTTTATGAGTACAGTTTTAAAAAACAAAACTGGTTCCCTTTCTCGGCATCTGAACATTGCGCGGTCAGGGAGCGTGTTGGTGTTTTTGATATGAGCTCGTTTGGCAAGTTTCTATTGCAGGGACCAGATGCTTGCAAGGTGTTAAATCGCGTTGGCGCCAATCAGGTGGATGTTGCGCCGGGCAAAGTGGTTTACACCCAATGGCTTAACGATCAAGGGGGAATTGAATCTGATCTTACGGTGACCCGAATATCGGAAGATCAGTATCTTGTCGTGACCGCGGCTGCATCTCAAATGAGGGACCTATACTGGCTAAGGGAAAGCATAAGAGCCGATGAGCGGGCCTATGTGACTGATGTGACCGCTGGATATGGTGTTCTTAGCGTAATGGGCCCTAAGTCGAGAGAGCTGCTTGCACAAATGACTCCCGCAAATCTGTCCAATGAAGCATTTGAGTTTGGTACCTCCCAAGAAATAGAGATGGGTTACGGTCTCGTAAGGGCGAGTCGGATCTCTTACGTTGGAGAGCTGGGATGGGAGCTGTACGTGCCCAGTGATTTTGCGCTCGGAATCTTTGATCTCTTGATAGAAAAAGGAGAGGCGTTTGACCTCGCGCCAGCCGGCCTGCACGCGCTCAATAGTCTGCGGATTGAAAAAGCCTACCGTCACTGGGGTCACGACATTGGTCCTGATGATGATCCACTTCAGGCAGGATTGGGTTTCGCTATTGATTGGAATAAGTCGGAGGGATTTCGTGGGCGTGAGGCGCTTTCGCGCGCGGCTGACAGCCTCCCGAGCAGAAGAATGGTTCAGTTCTTGCTGCAGGAGCCTGATCAGATGCTCTATCACGAGGAACCCATCTGGCGGGACGGTGAGCGAGTGGGCCGGACCACGTCGGGAATGTATGGCCATTCGTTAGGTGGCTGTATTGGACTAGGTTACGTTTCTCATGAGTCTGGCGTTGATCGCGCTTTTGTTTCTGAGGGGAATTGGGAAGTGGAGGTGGCCGGAGAGAGAATCGCGGCAAAGGCCAGTTTATCGCCCATGTACGATCCGAGATCAGAGAGGGTTCGCGCGTAAACTGATGACCGAAAAACTATTCCAGCATGACGCTTATTTAAAAGAGTGTTCGGCAACCGTTGTTGATGTCGTTGATAACGGCATTGTTCTCGATCGTACAGTGTTTTACGCTCAGGGCGGCGGGCAGCCTGGCGATATCGGACGCATTGTGACGAGTGGGGGTCGAACGATCGCGGTAGACGGTACCGTGTTGCATCGCGATACCGGAGTCCACCTTCATCTGCACGAGCAGGGCGACGCTCTTCCTGAAATCGGCGAAACGGTGATTGCAAGCATTAACTGGGATCGCAGATATCGGTTGATGCGGATGCACAGTTGCATGCATATGCTTTGTGCAGTGATTGATGCGCCGGTGACGGGTGGGTCGGTTTCCGATGGTCGAGCACGCCTTGATTTTGATCTACCCACGCCCCCCGATAAGGAAGCGATTCAGTGCGCGCTCGAGAAATTGATTTCGAGTGATCAGCCGATGGAACTTCGCTGGATCTCAGGACAAGAATTGCGTGACCAGCCCGAACTCGTAAGAACAATGTCAGTAAGTCCGCCAATTGGTGACGGCGACGTCCGGCTGGTTAATTTTCAGGGAATCGATCTGCAGCCCTGTGGCGGCACCCATGTATCCCGATCAGGCGAAATCGGGGCCGTGAAAGTTCGAAAGATTGAAAAAAAGGGTAAGCAAAACCGACGCGTTATTATTGAATTTGCCTGACCACTCGCCACTCAATTCGATCGATTAAATGTTGGAGTCAGGCACGGCATTTTTTTTGGTCATGACAAATTCGCGAAGCGCTTCGTCCATGCCCTCATCAATAGGGGGCGCTTCATACTCATCCAACATTTTTTTCCAGGTACTATTGGCCCGTTGCGCAGCGTCGAGAGCTCCTTCCGATTGCCATTGTTCAAAGCTATTGTTATCCGCCGTTGTTGATCGATAAAAAGCGGTTTCAAAGTTGGCCTGCGTGTGTTCACACCCTAAGAAGTGATTCCCTGGACCGACTGTTGCGAGCGCGTCCATTGCTTGCCCATTTTCCGAGGCGTCAACGCCAGATAAAAAGACTTCGATCATTCCGGCCTGGTCTGCATCGAGTATAAATTTCTCGTAGCCCATGGCGAGGCCACCTTCCAACCAACCTGCCGTGTGGAGCATGAAGTTGACGCCGGCAAGCATGGCGCTTTGTAACGTATTGGCCGCTTCGTATGCGGCCTGCGCATCCGGCAGTTTGGAGCCACAGAGTCCGCCACCACTGCGAAACGGTACGCCCAATCTTCGGGCCAGTGCGGCGCATATGAAGATGACCATTGATGGCTCGGGTGTCCCAAAGGTGGGGGCACCTGACTGCATCGAAACCGCGCTCGAGAATGTCCCGAAGATAACCGGGGCTCCTTTGCGGGTAAGTTGGGTGAAACATATCCCGGCGAGTGCCTCTGCAAGAATCTGCGTGCACGTACCCACGATGGTGACGGGTGACATCGCACCCGAAAGAATGAACGGAGAGATAACCGTAGCCTGGTTGTTTTCCGCATAAACACGGGCAGCTCCGAGCATGGTCGCATCGAAAGTCATTGGTGAATTAGCGTTGATAAGACTGGTAATTGCACAATGCGTGTCCAAGAAGTCATCCCCAAATGCAATCTTCGCCATATCAACGGTGTCTTGCGCTCGATCCGGATGAGTGACAGAGCCCATGAATGGTTTGTCTGACCATCGTAGATGACTGTAAATCATGTCCAGATGGCGTTTGTTCACCGGCAGATCTACCGGCTCACATAATGTGCCACCGGAGTGGTGCAGCGATGGACTCATATAGGCGAGTCGAGTGAAGTTCTCAAAATCACTTAGAGTGGCGTATCGACGACCCTTATCGAGGTCATGCACAAACGGCGACCCGTATGCCGGTACGAGCACCGTGTGATTTCCGCCAATTCGGACACTCCGGTCCGGATTTCGGGCGTGTTGCGTAAATTCAGCAGGGGCGCTCGATGAAATTATCTCTCGACACATCCCTTTTGGAAACCTAACACGCTCTCCCTCGACGGACGCACCGGCCTGTTTGAGTAGATCCAGAGCTAACGGATCATCTCGAAAGTCGATGCCAATTGTTTCGAGCACCGTGTCTGCGTTATTCTCGATCAGGGCGAGTACTTCTTCGCTGGCGAGTTCAAATGTGGGGACCCGTCGGGTGATAAATGGGACACTGGCTCGGGTCGATCGCTCTCTCTTGGCTCTTCGGTCTGCTCGGGCGTTGCCTCGTTGTCGGCGCTTGGTCTCAGTCATTTTCAGATCCCTGAAGGTATATTCTGCTAATTATCAATCGAGAACTCTACAAAGACTGCCGGCAGCGCGACATCTGCTTTGTTGGAGTCGACAGAAATGCCACAAATAGATGTCTCGCGGTTGGAGTCCGTTTAAAATATCCCCAACGCATTCAGTGAATGCTCCGCGAATTGTAGACGAAACTTTGATGCGAAAATACAATGTGTCAACAGCCTGAGTATGGCGGGTCGAGCCCTTACTCGTTAATGTAAAAAGACCAACAAGAGGTAATTTGAAATGAAGGTACTTGTCCCGATCAAGCGTGTGATCGACGCCAACATTAAGGTCCGCGTTAATGCGGATCAATCGGGCGTTGAGCTCAATAATGTGAAGATGGCGATGAACCCGTTCTGCGAGATCGCGGTTGAAGAGGCTATTCGGCTACGTGAGGGGGGTAAAGCGGAGGAAGTCATCGCGGTTGCTGTGGGTCCGAGCCAAAGTCAGGAAACCCTTCGTACGGCTCTGGCAATGGGCGCCGACCGGGCGATTTTGATTGAGACCGATCCGGCACCCGAGCCGCTCGGTGTTGCCAAGTTGCTCAAAGCGGTAACTGAGAAAGAGAATCCTGGACTCGTCATCTTGGGTAAACAAGCGATCGATGGCGACAATAACCAGACGGGCCAGATGTTGGCTGCACTTCTTGACTGGTCAATTGGCACTTTTGTTTCTGGAATGGAGGTGAACGACGGTTCGGTTCGTGTGACTCGTGAGGTGGATGGCGGTCTTGAAAATATCGATCTGACACCCCCATGCGTGATCACGGTTGACTTGCGATTAAATGAACCTCGATACGCATCATTGCCAAATATTATGAAAGCGAAGAAAAAACCACTTGAGACTTTTTCGCCCGATGATTTAGGCGTGGATGTGTCGCCACGCATTGAGGTTTTAAAGGTAATTGAGCCCCCAGCACGAGCTGCGGGTGTGAAAGTTTCGAGCGCTGAAGAGCTCGTTGAAAAACTACGAAATGAGGCAAAGGTGATCTAATGGCTATTCTTGTAATTGGCGAGCACGATAATTCAACGTTGCGCCCCTCCACGTTGAACACAGTGACCGCAGCAGCGGAACTGGGTACTGAGGTAGATCTTTTGATCGCAGGGGCTGACTGCAGTTCGGTGACTGACGAAGCATCCAAGGTTGGGAGCGTCTCGCGCGTGTTAGCTGCAGATGATCCTTCGTTTTCAGATGGGCTCGCGGAAAACATCGCGCCGCTGATAGCATCAATAGCAGGCAATTACTCCCACGTGCTCGCTCCGGCGACCACGTACGGGAAAAATATTTTGCCTCGGGCATCAGCGCTTTTGGATGTCCAGCAAATTTCAGACATCAGCGGGATTGAGTCAGAGGATACATTTATTCGCCCTATTTATGCGGGTAACGCAATGGCAACGGTTCGGTCGACCGATGCGCTTAAGCTCATTACTGTTCGGACGACCGCTTTCGATGCTGTGGGCATGGACGGTGCTGCGTCGGTTGAGACCGTCTCTGGCGGTGGAGATGCCGGTCTTTCAAAGTTTGTGGGTGAAGAGCTCACTCGCTCGGAGCGACCTGAATTAACGACGGCAGATATCATCGTGTCAGGAGGCCGGGGGATGCAAAGCTCCGAAAACTTCGTGCTCCTTGAAAAGTTAGCTGATAAGTTGGGGGCAGCAGTCGGTGCCTCTCGAGCGGCTGTCGACGCCGGCTATGTTCCAAATGATTATCAAGTCGGCCAGACGGGAAAGGTCGTTGCACCAAACGTTTATATCGCTGTTGGTATTTCTGGCGCTATCCAACATCTCGCGGGCATGAAGGATTCGAAGGTTATCGTTGCCATCAACAAAGATGAAGAGGCGCCTATTTTTCAGGTCGCTGATTTTGGTTGGGTTGCGGATTTATTTGAGGCCATTCCGCAACTCGATAGCGCTTTGGAATAATCTGCTGGTGACTGATTAAAACCCTCGAAAGACCTTAGACCAAATCAGCCGGAATACCGTAGGCTGGCGTAAGACTGTCGTCGAACGGTGAGTCACGTTGCGACTGCACTCTCCTTAGAGCAAGCCTTTGCGCATTAAGTTGCGTTCTTTGTATTAATCAGACAGCACGTTCAATCGTGCTTCTGGCGTGATTTAGTTGATCTCTGACAGTAGATCAGAATTTAAAACGAGGTTTCTTACCGCATGAGCAAAACTTTCACCAAATGGATTATCGCCTAGCCATGCGTCAACAGAAGAAATATTCAGTTTAGTTGTTTTGGGTCGCACACTCCATGTTACTTGAAAAGGGGAACCTTTCTCATTGTAAGCTGGACCCGTTGTGGATCCCGCATAAACGACTGGTGCACCTAAATCGTCGGGCAAGTTTGGAGCCTGATTTAAATCGTTCGAAGTTTCTACACGCGCCATGTCCGTCAGGCTTTCGCCACCATCATTCACTAAAACAGCAACAACCGCCTCAACCCGTAACTGTGGGTTGCCAATTGCTTCGCTAAGACATGTTCCAAGAGTTGGCCCAATAGTGGCTTTTGCTGTTGAGTAAACGAAATGAATTTCAATCGTATCACCTGACTGTAGGCTGTCTTGGCCATGCGCACCAATTAGGCCTTCAATTGGTGCCAATTCTGCATCGCTCAACGAACCATCGTATTTGAAGCCAGTTCCATAACCTCGTCCATCTCCATTGCCGGCATAAGTAGTGAAATTACCTCCTCTATGCTCAGCATTTTTGTGGAAATGTATGTCACACAGAGACATTTTCCCAAACTCCGGTGCCGTAGAAAATGTGCGATTGTTGCTACCCGTTTGCAAGTCGATGTCGCGGGGCGATTGAGGGCCGTAGCCTCGGCCACCGGCCTCGACAGCTAACGCAGCACGTTGGTTTGTGATTACATCATCGCCTACTGAAATTTTAATTTCACCGAAAGCCGCAGAACTCATGAATAAGACTAAAGCTAAAGTAGCGTTTAATTTCAAAATGGTTTTTCCCATAATTTAATTCCTGTTATTTTATTCAGTGTTGCCGCTAGGGTTCAGTGATATGTGGATTTTCTAATTATCACAAAAATAAAATTTAGCAGAATAAGACACTGTCACCGGTTTCAAGCACGCATCATAATATTGATAGAAATACGTAACTTTTTTGACAAATTTTCAAACCGTTGCACTTAACAATCTGCGGATACTTAGTATTTTAAATTAATGTAAACGATTTGAATCTAAAAAGGCAGGATTTCGACAAGGGTTTGGAGGCGTACAATGCTGGTGAATATGCTACGGCCGCCCAAGAGTGGCAACCGTTACACCTTGGCTTTTAACTTCAGGCCATTCCCTTAATCAATCACCCTGACGTTAAGTCTAAAGATATTGCTTAGTCTCTCGGCATACACCCGGTGATACTCTATTGCTGGCAAATGGAGCACCAAAAGGGAGAGCTAAAGGAAAATAAAAACATGAAGCTTTTTAAGTCATCGCCTAAACGCGATGATGAAGCACTCCCCGGATTCCCGGGGAGTGGCGAACCAGTCAAATTGGCGTACGGGTCTCGAAACACGTCCATGTGTTATTACCTGACGATTTAACCAGCGGCGCACAGTTGAGTATCGCCAGATCGGTTTAAAATTTCTGTGACAAAGTTTACATTGATAGACCGTGAAATTCCGGCTAACGATGAATCGATAGAATATCGCTCGCTGATGACACAACGTGATCAGCGCACCAGTTCGGTATCTCCTCAGGCTTTCCATAGCCCCAGCTCACGGCGATCGTGCTCATACCGGCCGATGCGCCTGCGATGATATCCCTCTCATCGTCACCAACATAAATGCAGTTTGATGCTGAAACGTTCATTACCGTGCAGGCGTGTAAAAGTGGCGCCGGATCAGGTTTTGCGACAGAAAGCGTGTCGCCACTCACGACGACGGCCGCTCGCGATGCAAGCCCTAACGCTTTCAGAAGTGGAATGGTGAAGCGAGCCGGTTTGTTCGTCACGATTCCCCATGGAGATCTGCGTGAATCAAGGCTTTCGAGTAAATCATCAATACCTTCAAACAGCGTCGTTCCAACACAGATTCCGGTCAGGTAGTGTTGAAGTAATCGGTCACGAAACGGACTTTTTGCTGATACTGACGGGGGGAGGGCAAAACCCTCCGAAATCAATCGCGTGCTTCCCCCAGCGACCCACCAACGCCCTTCGTCGATAGAAATTGATCGTTGGTTTTCTTCATTGAGAACGGTGTTTAAAGCATGAATTAGATCCGGAGCAGTATCTGCAAGTGTGCCGTCGAGATCAAATAGAAATGTGGTTTCAGGAGAGATGTTGTTTTCGCCAGTTTGACTGATCGCTAGTCAGGTTTGCGATAGTGCGCAAGATAGTTGACAGCCACGCCTGGCCCGAGACGGTATTTTTTTGAAAGAGGGTTGTAGTGCATTCCAGTGATGTCTTTAAGGCTTACGCCAGAGGTCCTGGACCACTGGTCAAGCTCGGATGGCCGTATCAATTTTTTATAATCGTGAGTCCCGCGTGGCAGCAAAGACAATACATACTCGGCGCCTACAATTGCGAACAAGAAGGATTTTAAATTCCGATTGATCGTTGAGAAAAAAATATCTCCCCCTGGTTTTAAGAGCTTTACACAGGATTTGATCGTGAGCGCCGGGTCAGGCACATGCTCCAGCATTTCCAGACAGCAAATAACGTCGAAGAGCGCTGGATTCTGATCGACAAACTGTTCAATCGTAAGATGGCGATAATCAATATTGTGGTTGTTTGCGCGCGCGTGTAGTTTGGCGACAGCAATAGGGCCGGCGCCAGCATCTAGTCCGGTGACGTTTGCACCCCGTTCGCTTAAGGCCTCGCTGAGCAATCCGCCCCCGCAGCCGACATCGAGCGCTCGACAATCATGAAGCGAATGCCGATTAGCGATGTAGTTAACGCGTAGGGGGTTAATCTCGTGAAGCGGCGCGAATTCACTATTAGGGTCCCACCACCTAGCCGCGAGAGATTCAAATTTTGCTATTTCGGCGGAATCGATATTTTCCATTGCAACACGCTGCAAATAAAAGGCATCTAATGTTTACATATTAAACGATGACAGTGAGTGAATTTCTGGAGTATTAACCGTTTTTAGGTGGCCATCTTATTTCTATTTTTCA
>Ga0008649_10002961_pt1 | contig 11931 bp, 14 predicted proteins | sample SaaInlV_130m_DNA_2_FD_66601 | JGI IMG/M metagenome (GOLD analysis project Ga0008649, IMG submission 66601) | Marine microbial communities from expanding oxygen minimum zones in the Saanich Inlet - SI037_S2LV_130m_DNA | ecosystem: Environmental > Aquatic > Marine > Intertidal zone ... | reverse complement strand
AAACAACTCTACGACTATAAGTGTCAAGTATGCGATCTATCTCTTGAAACTAACTCAGGGAAATATGCTGAAGCCGCCCATATAAAGCCGTTAGGGATGCCACATAATGGCCCTGACACCTTGGATAACCTACTTTGTTTATGTCCAAACCACCATGTGCTTTTCGACAATGGTGGATTTGTCATTGACGAGAATATGAATCTTGTTGGGATAGATGGAGAACTTACCGTTCACCCTAGACATAAAATTAATATTGAATGTGTCCAGTATCATAAAGAACACTATCAGATAAATTAATTAGTGATGACCACGAGTGAATATAATTCAGTTATCTACTGCCTTCCATGCTCCAAGATTATTCTTGAAAGTTGGAAAGGATGGCCACACAAAAAGGCAGTACCAATGTTGCCAAATCTAGATGGCAAAGAATGTGGGAAGTGTGGTTCCAGTCAGTCCCTATCTGGCCACAAGATTACTTGGCTCAATTGCCACGGTGAATTTAATACAGGACTGCCAGATTATTGGTTATTAGAAATTGATGGCGAGAGAATCAAATGGGGGAAGCCCTACCTAGGTCAAGAAGAATGTCATAGATGTGGCACAATGGCTGTAGTTAGCGAGATGAACTATCCGAATAAGCGGCGAGAGCTAAAGATTAATTGCGCAAAGTGTGGCTTAGTTAAGATGCGAAAGTAATCTTAGCTAGAAGTTGATCTTGCTCAGTAAAAGTGGACACAAAGAAAGTGATGAATATAATCATTTTTGGAGGTGTTCTGTATGGGAAAGAAACGTAATCAGTATACAAAAGAGTATAAAGTTGAAGCAGTCCGTTTAATGGTTGAAGAGGGCCGACCTATATCTGAGTTATCTCGTGAGCTGGGAACAGCCCAGAGTTTATTGCACCGTTGGAAAAAGAAATCCGAGGAAGGGAAAATCGATCCTTTTCCGGGCAAAGGCCGCTTGAGTCCAGAGGATGAGGAGTTACGCCAGTTGAGACGAGAGAATAAACGTCTTCGTATGGAACGAGACATATTAAAAAAAGCAGTGGCCATCTTCTCAGAGGAACCGCAATGAAGTACGTTTTCATACGGGATCATCGAGGAGCATTTCCAGTAGACTTGATGTGTCGGTCTCTAGGGGTGGGTAGTAGTGGGTTCTATGCCTGGCTGAAACGCCCTGAAAGCCCACGTCGTCGAGACAACCTGAGGTTACTGACAGAGATCAAAGCTGTTTACAGAAGAAGTCGCAAGAACTATGGCAGTCCTCGAATCTATGCAGAGTTGAATGAAACGGGTCATACCTGTAGTCGGTATAGGGTAGCTCGTTTGATGCGCCAACATGGAATTGTCTCTAAACACAAAAAGAAGTTTCGAGTAACGACAAACTCGACTCATTCTTTTCCTGTGGCTGAGAATCTATTGCAACGGCGGTTTAATGTTTCGAAACCTAGCCGATGTTGGGTATCGGATATCACGTATGTCCCAACGTTGGAAGGTTGGTTATATCTGGCGATCACATTGGATTTGTTCCACCGAAAGGTTATTGGCTGGTCAATGGGGCGACGGATTACTAGGCAACTGGCAATAGATGCTTTAAATATGGCGATTAAGAATGGATGTGTTGAGTCGGGACTAATTCATCATTCAGATCGAGGGGTTCAGTATGCCAGCAATGAATTTAGAGCATTACTAAAGACCAACGAAATCCAGTGCAGCATGAGCCGCAAGGGAGACTGTTGGGATAACGCTGTGGCTGAAAGTTTCTTCCACACATTAAAGGTGGAATTGATTCACGGAGAAACTTACAATACCCGTCAGGAAGCCAAGACGGCTATTTTTGATTACATTGAGATATTTTACAATCGGCAACGTCGTCATTCATATCTCGGCTATCTCAGCCCAGATGAGTATGAGAAAAAGAATGTGGCTTAATTAACTGTCCACTAATAACGGGAAGATCAATTCCTTCACGTAGATCGCCTAACTCAACCATAATAATTACCTGATGAATTTTATTCTGAGCTTTCGCATGATAGGAAAGGTTTTTAATAGTCTTGATCTCAGTGTTTAAACTAATATCCGCATTTTTGACGATAGATTCGGCCTGGCTTAAGGGTGTGCGCAAAAGAACAAATTGAGTTGATATTCCCGCGCTTTTCATTTTTTGAATATTTTCAATACGCGAGTCCGCGATAAATTTGACTCCACCCTGAATCATTGCTTTGGCTATGGAAGGGTCTCCCATTACCGCTTTAGTAACCCCCATTAGGGAAATGCCCTTTTCCAAATACAAGTCAGAAAGAATCTGTGTGTTTTCTCGAATCTGGGAAAGGGAAATTTCTATTCTAGGTGAGAACGAATTCATCATTTTCTTCTAAACGATTAAGCTTTTGCGCTTGATGGTCTGAGAGGGATTTAAAATTCTCTCGCTCAATCTTATTTTTCAATGTTGGGAATTGATCGCCTAATGCTTGAACAAGCTTTTGGCACCCATTACTTAAAACATCTGTTGTGGGCAATTGAAGCTGTAACTCATAGTATTCTATGGTTTCCCGAACTTCTTGTTCATTCATATCTTCGTGACTTAAAGTTATAGCTATTACCTTGGTTTTAGAAATCGTTTCGATAAGCTTAATTTCACTTTCTGGAGTTGGCATGGCCAAGTCTGGAAAATCACAACGAAACTTTCTGGCAGGTGGGTGTTGAAGGATAACTCCATCTGGCATACTTCCCTTTAAGATGCCGATAGAACTTAAGAAGGCGGGATGACTAATTGCGCTCTGTCCTTCTACTAAAATAATGTCGGGACTTTCATTTTCAAATGCCTGAACAACGGAGTGTTCAACTTCACCGACCATGAACTGGGAAATGAGGGCATCCGTGGACACACCATATTTTGCTCCCTGCATCAAACTGGTTTGGCCTGTTGCGACGAGTACCGACTTAATGCCGAGATTATTCAGGACTTTATTAAGTTCAACCGCTGTAGTCATTTTCCCACAGGCGCAATCAGTGCCTAAGACGGCAATGACGGGAACATTAACTTGAGATATTTGTCCCGTAAAGAGGTGCAAGTCTTTTAATAGAGGAGGTTTTCTGATGTCTTTAATTTGGACACCGTTTAGAGCCGCTATATGAGAAAGCTCTGGGTCTTGTGTGAAAAACTCATGCAACCCGCTAATGATGTCCATTCCCTTTTTCATAGCTTCAAAAATTAGAAGCCTATCTTTAATGGAAATAAAAGTTGCTAAAGGGGCTTTGCCATAAATGTAACAATCTGGTGTATAGGAGAGGCTCTCCAGGGCATCGTCTAAATCGGAAAAAATGGGAATGCCGCTTTTCCCTTCTCCTAATTCTTCTCCCGCATCCTTGCCAGCTAATGAACTGTCAATAATCCCAACAATGGAATAAACCTCAGAATGTCGGACCAAGGCGGCGGCGGTTTTCCCATCTACTAAACCGAACTGATTTTCGCAGTAGACCAGGCCCGTTTTTTTCTGAACTGCATTGTCTTTCTTTTTTTGTTCCCATTGGTTTTTGGTAAATAGTGTTTTGTTTTCGATTAGGTTCTCCATTTATGTTTAATATGCATTTGACTTCTTTCGCGATATTTTTGAATCGCAGACTCTGGTTTTTGACAACGTTTAGTTGTCAATGAGGAGGGTGCTATATTTTACTCAGAGCTGTTTTAAGCGTCTTGGCCACCTCTTCGTAAGCGTGTTTCTCTCCCTCGGCAAACTCTAATTTATAATTCTCATTTCTTGCTGATGCAGACTTTCTGCGTTTTTCAGCCTCTTCGATTAATTGAACAAGGCTAATATTTAATTCTTTCAAAGCGCCATCTGCTGTAATTGTTGATTCGGTCATATTTTAATGTCCTGTGTCGAAAAGTGAAGAAATTCGGATTGCCCTGTTTTAAAAGGAGCAACCGCTTTTGTTTTGAAGGAACTGTATTAATTTCTTTCTTTGTGTCCATTGGAAGGCAAATCGCTCAACTTTCGATCTATGCCGGAAATGGTTAGTTGAATGTCATTTACCGAAGATTCGATGTATCCCAACACTCTTTCCACATTATTTACTCCTTCCAAGGTTTGGGTAGAAACTTTTTTGTCAGAGGAACAATTATTATCTTTACCGCCAGTGGCAGTAGTTTCTACCGCTACAGCTTGAGAGGGGTTGATCCATGGATTTAAACCGAGCAGTAATAAGGCAAGGGTTAGAGCGGTCATTATGAACTTTGTGTAGTTATCTAGAATCATTGGTTTCAGCTCCATATAGATTTTGATCTGCGTTTCGCGTTTTTCCGCTTCTTTTTGGCTTCTTTGATTTTCATCTTCTTTCGGACAGAAGGCTTTACATAGAACCTTCTGCGTTTGAGTTCTCTAAACAAGCCCTCTTTGCTCAACAGACGTTTTAAACCCTTTAAAGCCTGCTCAACCTGGTTTTGGTAGACGGTGACTTGCAATATATAATTCTCCGTTTCTCAGTTTATTGTGTTCCTGATTTAGCCGTACTTTTAGGAGTTTTTGACCATGGTATCCGGCCTTTTTTATTTTTTCTGAACATTGAAGGGGTTTCAAGTTGCTGTTTTGAACGGATGTTCAACGCATTGATCGAGATTACTTTTTTCAATTTTCCAGAACTGTCGAAAACCTTGACCTCATGCATAAAATGACCTTTTTAAAATTTGTTTGACTCAAAAGGGAATGGCAAAAAAAAAGCCACTCCAAGAAGGGGAGTGGCGATATTTAAAAACCCAAGTTGTGTTTTTTCCCTTAGCTCGATAGGAAATGGAGGAGAGGTTGCTATTAGAATACGCTGACTGGCCTATATAGCAAGGTAATTCGGATTAATTAATATTAATCTTCCTGTTAATCAAGAATTAAGGGTGATAAAGGCCTTTCAGGTTAGTTTGCCACTTATTTGCAGGAATGGGGTGGGGAAGGAAGAACAGATTCAATCAACTTTCCTTCAACTCAACTATTTTGCTATTAAATACCGATCCATGGCCTCGAATAATTCTTTCGATTGAATCGGTTTGGCCAGGTGCTCGGTGCATCCAGCTTTCAGGCATTTCTCTCGGCCCTCGGCCCCAACGCTGGCCGTTAAGGCAATGATGGGCACCTTGGCAAATTTATTCCTCTTACGCAATTCGCGGGTTGCCTCCAAGCCATCCATCACTGGCATCCGGATGTCCATGAGAATCAGCTCCGGCTCATTGGCTTCGGCCAGGTCAATGGCTTCTTGACCGTTCCTGGCCACAAAAACCTGATGATTGTGAGTATGAAGCATATCCAATAGCATCGCCAGGTTCACTTCATTGTCTTCAACTGCCAGGATTCGACGACCATTAACAGCAGGCGATGCCGATTGAATCGTTGCATCAGGCTTATCTTTTTCTTGGGGGGTTAGTATTTTCAGGGGCAGTTCAAACCAGAAGACCGACCCAATTGAATCACTTGCAACGCCGATCTCCCCGCCATGTAGCTCAACCAAACGACGCGTGAGAGCCAGGCCTATTCCTGTCCCCCCTAATGCCTCATCCCGCACCCGGTTCACCTGGTGGAACTCAGAAAAAATTTCAATTTGCTCTTCCTCGCTGATTCCCACCCCCGTGTCCGATACAGTTATCCGGATATAGTCATCGCGTTTGGATGCCAAAATTTCGATCCGGCCTTTCTCCGGTGTATATTTCACCGCGTTCGATAACAGGTTGAGCATGATTTGCTTGCACTTTCTCAGATCACCGGTCATTTTCCCCAGGGCAGTGTCTACGGTCGATTTTATTTCCAGTTGTTTTTCCTGTATTTTGGGTTTCACCAACTCCAGACTGGCATTGAATAATTCTTGCGGTAGAAAGGACTCCAAATTCAGGCGCATCTTGCCTGCTTCGATTTTTGTCATATCCAGTAAATCGGTAATCAAAGCCAACAAATGCTTGCCGCTATTATCGATTTGGGACACATAGTCCACTTGCTTCTCGTTGAGCGGACCAAAAAATAATCCCTTCAGAAGGTCAGCGTATCCAAGAATGGCGTTCAGTGGAGTTCGTAATTCATGACTCATGCTGGACAAAAATTCTGACTTGGCACGATTCGCCGATTCGGCTTCATTTTTAGCACTGATCAATTCTAAGGTTCTTTGTTTGACTTCTTTGTTAAGTGTTAAACTCCATATCACCGTACTGCCCACAGCAAAGACTAAAAGGCTTGCCAGAACCCAGACTAAAAGATTTTTAACCGTGATCCAGGTTTCTTCTCCTTGCGGAATCCACTTTTGATAAATGTCCTGCATTTCCTCGTGAGTGATTCGCGCCAATCCCTTTTCTAAAATGCTGTTGAGTATTGGCCAATCCTTTCGCGAAGCAAACGCCAGGTTATAGGTGAACCCCGACTTCCCACCGACTCGAAGGTTGGTGATCCCGTCCTGTTCCATAAAAAGAGTGGCGACAGCAATATTTTCGATCATGGCATCCACCAATCCCAGGGACACCATTCTCAATCCTGTCAGGACATTGGGAACCGCTTCAATTTCCAATTCAGGGTAATTGTTAATGATGAAGTCATGCACCGCATAACCGGATGTAATGGCGACCCGTTTTCCTTCCATGGTATCCAATGTCTGCACTTCATTGTTGTCGGTTTTTACAATGATCACCGCAGGGAGTTTTATATAAGGCTTGGTAAAGTTCATGTACTCCAGCCGCTGTGGAGTTGGGGCGGCCCCGGACCACATATCAACAAGCCGCTGCTGGCCCATCTCCAGAACCTCGGTCCAGGTTTTTGCCGCAATCAAATTGAATCGCACACCCATCTTTTTCCCCAGTAGCACCAGGAAATCTTTGGTCATGCCATCGTGATTATTTTTTCCGTCAAGAAACTCAATCGGGGGAAAATCAGGGTCGGAAGCGTAGGTTACTTCGGGGTGCTCAATGAGCCATCTTTTTTCGTCATCGGTTAATAAAACAGAGGTGTCCACCTCTGCCTTTGCCAGTGTTTGAAAACAGAAACTTACCAACACCCAGGCCAGAACAAAAAGGAGAGGCTTGATCTTTGTATTACGAAAATTTGTCGACTGAAAATGTTTCATAATTAAGTGGCCTTTTCTCTACAGTGGAAACCATTCTCATAATATCATAAGGTCTTCTTATATTATGGTAAGACCGCAATAATTATTGTAAGATTGCGCCCTGAGCAAGGGATCCTGTTTGAATACTAAACTGAAACCTGCCAAGTCAGACAAATAACCCTGTTATGAATATATTTTTCGCAAAATTTGCCAGTTTAATGTGGGGGCCCTGGCTTCTCATTCTATTGCTGGGCGTGGGTTTTTGGTTAACGTTCCGGCTGGGTGGAATCCAGTTTCGCAACCTGTTTTACGCACTTCGGTTGGCCTTCTCAAAAGAACGGTCAGGAAAAGGGGATATTTCCCATTTCGGCGCGCTGATGACATCCCTGGCGGCTACGGTGGGAATGGGCAATATTGCGGGAGTGAGCACTGCCGTGGCCCTTGGGGGACCGGGTGCCATATTCTGGATGTGGATGACGGGATTGGTGGGCATGGCCACCAAGTATTCGGAAAGTTTTTTAGCCGTTAAGTTCCGGCAGGTCAACGAACATGGAGAAATCTCCGGCGGCCCGATGTACTATTTGGAACATGGGCTCGGGCAAAAATGGCTCGGTACCTGTTTTGCTGTTTTCGGGTCGCTTGCCGCATTCGGTATCGGCAATATGATTCAAGCCAACACCGCCGCAACGGCAGTCGTTGAGTCGCTGGGAGCAAGCAAATTTTCCATTGGACTCATTTTATCTATTTTGACTGCACTGGTGATCATAGGCGGTATCAAACGTATTTCCGATGTCGCCAGCTATTTTGTTCCATTCATGGTGGCCATTTATTTTGCCGGCGCTTTGATAGTTATCCTGTCTCACCTGAGTCAATTAGGAGTGGGAGTAAAATTGATTTTTGAACACGCTTTCACCGGAACGGCGGCTACAGGAGGGTTTATAGGAGCAGGTTTGTCTCAAACTATCCGGTATGGCGTGGCACGAGGACTCTTTTCAAATGAGTCTGGAATGGGAAGTGCCCCCATTGCGGCCGCCGCCGCAAAAACCAACCAACCAGCGAAACAGGCATTGGTTTCTATGAGTGGCACGTTCCTCGATACATTGGTCGTTTGCTCCCTCACTGCGGTGGCGTTGGCTTCGACAGGGGTTTGGGTTTCCGGGGAAACAGGAGTGGCATTAACCATGCAGGCTTTTTCGGAAGGCTTGCCGGGAAACTGGGGTCCCTTTATCGTGACCCTGAGCGCAGTCACCTTTGCATTCTCATCAATTTTGGCCTGGGAATATTATGGTGAAAAATGCTTCGAATACCTTTTTGGAGATAAATGGGTTCATTTTTATCGATACCTCTGGGTACTTTTTGTGTTTATCGGAGCCATAGTAAAATTGGAACTGGTCTGGAATTTTTCTGATGCGATGAACGCCTTGATGGCAGTTCCCAACCTTATTGGTCTGGTTCTTTTAAGCGGAGTTTTGTTCCGCGAAACCAAAGCTTACGAAATGGGAATCCGTGATGGTTCCATTGATAAATTTGATTGAGTAGTTTTTGAATTTATTTTTAAGGCCCCCCATGTTTAAATCCTATCTAAAACTTCCATTCCTCTTCTTGTTGTTTTTCACTATTGCCAGCCCGGCAAATCAAGCCTATGGCGAGATAGAGTTGGGTCTCTTTCCTGACACATTCGACAAGTTTTCTGTAGACGGTCAGTTTCACGTATTTTTTCGGCACGACAGCAATCCTTCTTTTGGCGGAACGGTGGACGCAAGGGGGCGAACAGAGACGACTTTTGGCGAAACCGTTGCCAAACTGGGTTTCACGTTTGAGAAAAAAATGCAATGGGCAGATTTAGAAGGCCGTATCAGTGGGGTATTAATGTCCACCATTAACGCGGATGTGTATGGAGCGGCCGATGACGAAAGCCAGGGCGACCTCAATGAAGGCTATTTGATTTTCAAAAAAATCAATCAATCCCCATTCGATATCAAGGTCGGCCGCCAGAATATCTTCATAGAAAAATCTTTTATCTCTGGCGATGCAAGCCCGGAAGATGCGGCGATATGGATTTCTGCGCACAAAAGTTTTTCCTTTGCCGTAAGAGTGGATGGGGATTTCGGAAAATTGAAAACCCTTGCTTTCTGGGCCGACACAGAACTTTACTCGCAACAGGGTGATCAGAGGGAGTTAGGAAAACGCGGAAAAGAAGGCGTCTCCTTTGCGGGAATAAATATGCATTACGATCTTTCGGAAACCGCCTATTTATATGGTGGGTATTATAGAAAAATAGATGAGAGCAATCTTACCTTCACCAGCTTTTCCTCCGGCGGAAAAGATCTGTTTTCTGAAAACAATACCAACGCACTCGACATTGGGTTTGACGCTACGGTCAATTCTTTTCATTTTGCCGGAGAATTTGTTTACCAACTGGGAGACGCCGGACGCCTCGGAGGACAGGAGTTAAACCGGAACGCTTATGCCGGTTTCGCACAGGCTCGGTATAATTTCAACCATCCCAAAGACCCTTACCTGAAACTCATGCATGTGTTTTTTTCCGGAGATTCTGACCTTGAAGATGACGAAGCGGGAGACTATGATCCCATGTTCATTACCAGCAGGGCTTGGAATGAATGGTTGATCGGGCAGCTTGTTGGCGAGGTTCAACTTTCCAACACAAACAAATACGCTTTCATTGTGGAAACCGGCTTCTCGCCAATGCCAAAGATGCAAATGGCTTTTATGTTTTTAAAACATTATTTGGATGAGCAGTACCTTGGCGTTTCAAGGGGAAGGCGAGCCCTGAACAACGATGATTATGCCAATGAATGGAATTTGCTGGTCGACTACGAAGTCAATAGCCATGTATATGCCCATATTGGGGCCGGCTATATTCTTCCGGGAAGTGCCGCAGAAGAATTTTTTGGCAACGATGACGATACTATTTTCACCCAGATGTGGTTGAAGTTTCATTTCTGACAGTAATGCATGAGCGGGGTGTGCTAAATTAGTGCGAAATAATGGCCTCTGATAAAAATAACATTCCGACTGGAAACAAAATTCTGGTGGCAGAAGACAATGATGTGAACCTGTCAATGCTGTTGGAAATGCTAAGTATCATGAATCATAAGGTCGTCATCGCGAGAAATGGTCAGGAAGCGATCGACCTGGCTTTGGCCGATAAACCCGAGCTGATTATTATGGATATCAGCATGCCAGTGATGGATGGGCTGGAGGCAACTCGCAGGTTACGAGAGATGGAGGAATTTTCTGCAGTTCCTATCCTCGCTTTAACGGCGAGTGCCGGGGAGGAGGGCAGAGAAAAATGTCTGGACGCCGGATGCACAGAACATTTACCAAAGCCCATTCAAACTAAAGAATTATTTGAAGCCTTAAGTCGAAACCTTCCAGTGAATTAACCAGAAAATTGAGAAATTAATCATGAAAGTTTTAATTGTTGAAGATGACGCGCCTTCGAGAGGTTTCATGAAGGATACGGTAGAAAGCCAGGGATTTGAAACCCATGTGGCTGAAAACGGTTTAACTGGCCTTGAAGCGTTTAAAAAAATTAACCCTCATCTGGTTCTTTCAGATATACAAATGCCTGAAATGGATGGGCTCCAGCTTTTAGAAGAAATTCGCAAGCTCAGTCCGAGTGTTATTGTTGTTATGGCAACCGCATTTGGTTGTGAAGAATATGCCATGAAGGCCATGGAGTTAAAGGCGAATAACTACCTTAAAAAACCTGTCCGTCATGCTGAGTTGTTGCCTCTACTCAAGAAGTATGCATCGCTTATTAATGCAAAGGCTGATTCAGAAAAAAAGCCGGAGATTAAGAAAAAGACTTCCTTTACTATTAAGCTGAATAGTGACGTTGAAAAAGTGCCTGATATGGTCGATTGGCTGGTCAAAACAGCTGGAAATATGCTTGACGATAGTGGAAAGCTTGACGCCAAAATTGGTTTGGTGGAGCTTCTAACTAACGCCATTGAGCATGGAAATTTGGGTAGCACAGAAGGCGAAAAACCCGCCAATAACTTCATGCTCAGTTCAAGAAAGGTGTCCATAGAGTACAAATCGAGTGACTCTTATTGTGAGTGGTTAATTACTGACGAGGGGGATGGGTTTGACTGGCAGTCGTGTCTTGAGCGTTTAGCTGTTGACCCTTTAGGTATGGAGGGGAAAGGACTGTTATGTAGCCAGTTTCACTTTAGCGAACTGGAGTTTAACCCTTCTGGCAATTCAGTTAGAGCTCGAAAAAACAAAAGCTCAGATTAAAATATTTGAAGGCTTTCTATTTCAGCCCCTTTATTTCATTAATTTTCTCTAAAAGTTCAGCCTCAGTAACCAAACCATTCTCGTTTAGTATCGCTATCAGCGCATCTATTTTGGTAGCTGGGCTTTCATCATGAAAATGCTCAAGAAGTTGCTGGTCTTCTTTAGCTTGAGCTTTGGCCGATTTGGTGTGAAAGCCTTTATCTTTGCCAAGCGCCCTCCTTACAACTTCCCCCAGTTTATCCAGGTGAATCGGTTTAATGATATGAGTAAAAGCCCCGTGTTGATGGGTTTCGCGGGTTGCCTCTAAAGAACTTTCCCCGGTGGTCATGATGACCTCGATTTGAGGAAACTTTGCTTTTATTCTTTTTAGGACCTGGAGTCCATCCATCACAGGCATGTTGATGTCTAAAAGCACAACTTCGGGCCGGAATCTTCCACAAATTAGCAGGGCCTTTCTACCATCACTGGCTGTTCTGACATCACATTTTTCTTTAGCAAAAAAGTTTTCCAGGAAGTCTCTTGCTTTTGGATCGTCATCGACAATCAGGACTTTTGCGTCAATTATATCTTTCATAACCTTTTTCCATTTTTAATGGTT
>Ga0008649_10002911_pt1 | contig 12060 bp, 9 predicted proteins | sample SaaInlV_130m_DNA_2_FD_66601 | JGI IMG/M metagenome (GOLD analysis project Ga0008649, IMG submission 66601) | Marine microbial communities from expanding oxygen minimum zones in the Saanich Inlet - SI037_S2LV_130m_DNA | ecosystem: Environmental > Aquatic > Marine > Intertidal zone ... | reverse complement strand
ACATAAATATTGCCTCGTTTATTTTGTATTTTCCTTGCTAATGCCATTCCTAATCCGATAGGTAGACCATGCCCTAAGCTTCCAGTAGTACAATGAATACTATTCTCTTGGTCAATCTCTAGATGAGTAGTAACCTGAGGATTAAAGCCATTCTCTCTAAGATAAATACAATAAGGAAAAGATGCATGTGCCTTACTAAGAATAAACTTATCTTTTTTAGTTAGCACTTCTTCATGTAATGCTATAAGTATCTCAATAATAGAAAAACTTCCACCTAAATGAGCCTCACCATGCTCAATAAAAGCGTTAAATGTATCTTGTCGTAATTTTAGTGCTTTATCAATAAGGTGTTTGTATGGCAATTATCTATCCCTCCTTTACGATTTATAGTTAATCTAAAATATTTAAATTATACATAAGGACACTCCATGCTTGTCATTTGAATTTGCATACAAATATCTTTGGCTTTATTGAGCTGATCTTCTAATTTACTCTCTTGCTTATCTTTTAAATTATTATTAGCATATACTCGTTTTTGCCATCCATCCTTTAAAAATTCATTAAGCAGGATAAGAGACCATCTTAATCCGTATACAGGCCATGCTGCATGGAAACGTGTATGAATGTTTAAATCTTTTGTGAAAATTTCAAATACTCCATTGACCCATATAGTTTTTTGAGAATTACTAAGATTCATACCTGGATGCCAAACAAAATCCGCCATTAGCTTTACTGGATCATCTCTCCCGAAATACTCAAAATCTAAAAAGTATAGCTTATTATCCTCTAACAATGCATTATGGAAACCAAAATCAGATGGGCTTAGAGCTTGCATAGAGATAGGCAAATCATTTATAATATTGTCACTAGGCCAGTGCTGATTTGACCACTCCTTTGTTTGGCTCCATAATGGTCTAAATACAGTGTTTAAAAAAATTTGTAAATCTTTATTATTTACTAATAGGAGCTCCCTAAGTCTGTCGTCAATTTGATTAAACAAATGTCTTGCAGATAGACAAGCTTCGGATGCTAATTCACAAGGGCTTCTTCCTTTTATCTTTTGGATTTTTTCAATAAACATCAAAGCCTCTAAAATATGCTTATCATTTACACTGGAAAGATGAACTCCTTTAATCCACTCATAAATAGCAATATTCTGTGACTCATTAAATGCAAGCACTTTAGGAGTCTGATTGAAGCATTCAATCATCTTAAGGGCGCTTACTTCAGTAACTAGGCGCTTTCTTGTATCGTTTAATAAATCTGGATAATCTTTCAATACAACATTTCCTTTACTAGTTGAAAGTTTGTACATCCTGCTATTACCCCTGCCATTCATTTTTTCAATATCATTAATAGGGCCTTTATAAATAGAATTGGCAATATATTTCATCTCTCTATCAGAAATATCTCCAAGAATACTATTATCAATGCTGAGCCAGTTACTACATATAACATCATGATATTTATTTTTAAATTTTTTATTAAAAAGTATTTTTTTAATATCAGGAAAACTTTTTTCTGCAAATACCTCCTCTAGGTCATCCACAAAAACATCAAGATTTAGGGTGCTTATTTTTTCAACTTTTTCTTGTCGTGTAGTTGCAAAAAAAATATTCTCTTTAGAAATCGAAAACTTATCTTTATCAAAAAAACCCTTACTATGCATCCAATCTAAGGCTGCCTGACGCAATAACGTTTTAGAAGAGTCAAAGTGACCGTATTTTGTTTTATGGCTAACAATAAAAACCGTATGACCCAACAGTTTACAACGCAACAAAAATCGTGCAACTCCAGGGAATAAATTGGCTTTATGCATACTAGGTCCATATACTTGTCCTTGTATCTTTTGCCAAGATTTATCACCACCTTCAGTAGAATAAAGCTTATCTCTTAAGTCTTTTTTAGTGCCTTGCCATTTACCTGAAACCAAACCAAACTTTTTGGCTTCGGCAGCAAATACATTGTCATAATGTGCTAAAGTATTGTCAAAATCAAGGCCAACTAACATATGAAAAATCGTCGAATTAAATAAAATTCATATGATTTATCCGACCTTCTTTTAAATCAAAGAGATACCTGTTAACTTTGTCCATTCTACAATTTACACGGCACTTACTAACATCAAGCTCGTTCAATACATATTCAATACCTTTTCTTCTGCTCTCACCCTTCCAAATTTCACTAAATGTATTTTTATTTATATTTCCATAACTAAAATTATGATCTAATAAATGATCTTTACAGCCATAAACTGAACCTTCAGCCATTAAGTAAGCCATATATATAGGTGTAGAATAACAAGTTGTGTAACGATTTGATTGGTCTTCATGATAATTGCTCATGGTTTCTGATCTGTAACTAACTTTAAAATTATCAGACTCTAACTCTTTAAGTTTTTTTTCATTAGCACGTAATGCCATAGACCTATAATCAATATTATCATACAATCTATTTATACTGCTTTCTTCTTGAGAAAACGGCTTAATAACAAGATAATCCGCCCCTATTTCATCACGAACAATCTTTGCGAAATCAAGCATATCATTTGCATTTTCTGGAAGTAGTACTGACTGCACCCCTATCGTACAGTCTAGTTTATTTTTATTTCTAAATTCAACTGCTTTTTTGAGATTGTCTATAACACGTTGAAAATCTTTTTCTCTTGTTTGATGTACTTGTGCATAGGATTTTGCAGAGCCACCATTTACAGACGCCTTAAGCCATGATGTATATTGTATAGACTCCTCAATAAAACGATCGCCCATTGCAACAGCATTGGTTGTAAATGAAACATCAATACCAACTTCTTTAGTCTTGGCAACAATTTCATTAATTTTTTTATGTATTAATGGCTCTCCTTCGCCAGCATACATAATGCTTTTTACACCATTAGAGCCCATATCTTCCAACACTTTCATCATTACATCAACTTCAATTCTATTAGTTGCCTCATAACCAATATAATCAACAGCGCAGAAGGTGCAACGATGATTACAAGCACCTACTGGCGATACCTCTACATATATAGGGTAGATATCAAGTAATTTTGATATATCATCTTCTGCACTTAATAATTTAGCAACCTCTACAGGATGATATGCCATCTTATGACTATCTATTGAAAATTTATCACCCACAATTTTTCCTTCTTATTACTATTCTAAAACTTCTAACATATATTGATTCAATCTATCACTTGTAATAGGCGTGTTTCCCACCTCCTTTACAGCTAAAGACGCCATAAATGTGCCAATTATCGATGCTTCTATTAAGCTAGAACCAGAGGATAATGATACTGACATTGCAGCAAACAATGAATCACCTGCTCCAGTCACATCCACAGGATTAACTGATAATGCCGGAAAGTCTTGTCTGCATGAAAGGCTACTACTATATGCAATAAAACCATCTGATCCAAGCTTCATGAGCATATTTTTTGAATTTGTGTTTTTTAACAACGTAGTTGCAACCCACTCAATACCATTTTCATCATCGTCCATGGCAATTCTTGCTTCCTTCTCGGTAGGAGTTATTAAGTCAAATCCGTCAAATTTAGACACTTTCCCAACTTGACTACTGCACTGTAAATCACCATATAATTTTATATCAAATTGCTTAGATAAATTGGAAATTATATCCAGTATGTTTTGTGTAATAACTCCATATACAAAATCACTAACTAATATTCCATCAATATTGGGGGCCAATGTAGTAATTTTACTTATAATTTCTTTCTCTATTTCTTCTGATATTTTATGATCTTTAATACGGCTTACACGAAATAATTTTTGATTTTCAACTATATAACGTGTTTTATACGTTGTAGGTCTACTTGTATCGACAATAAGATCTGTAGAAATACCTTGATCTATTAATGATTTAGAGACCACATTAAACTGGTCATCCTCGCCAGCTACACTAATATAATGACACTTAGCTCCAAGCGCAGCTACATGAGAGGCGACAATTGCCGCCCCTCCTATAAATTCTCTACTCTCTAATTCTTTAACTACTAAAACTGGGGCTTCGGCACTCATGCCTAAGGCGTCACAAGCTACATAGTTATCAACTATAGTATCACCAATTACAACTAATTTAGAATTGGAGAAGTTATTTAATCTATCTTCTAAATTATTTACATCAACATTATAGTCTTTACATATTGAATTTAATTTTCTCCTATTACTGCTCTCTATATCTGACACATTTTTATGTAGTAAATTGGAATTAGAATAATGAACTTCACCAGCATGGAATTTAACACTTCCTTCTTTATTAGCCGTTCTTATTGCTAAACTTATTTGCTTAGATTGTTTTTTCTTAAACTCTTTACCTAAAACTAAAACCTTAGGCTTTAAGACGTCAACCAACTCATCAAGAGTAAATTCATTAAGTATTACCACATAATCAACAATTCGCAGATTTATCACGCTTTCAGCTCTTTCTTCTTCACTGAAATGGTGTCCAGACGAATCTTTATCTAGTTCTTTATCTGATATTATAGCAACAACTAACTTATCAGCTAAGGTTTTGGCATGCTGCAGATAACGAATATGCCCAGGATGTGTCAGATTAAAGTGACCATAACAAAGTGAAGTACTGCCTGTACTTAGTGCGGAATTATTAATAGAAACTATTTTATTTTGAATACTCATATTATTTATTTATAAATTTATGTATAGGATTATTTAAAAAATCTTGTTGCCATAGATTATTCCCATCCCATATCAGAGCATCACACTCATCCATCTGAGAAGCTCTCAGCATTTCAACTGTTCCAATGTCTCTATGAATCTTTCTATTCTCCCACGTAGCAATTTTACCTACAAATTGAGGGAGAACTTCAGTGCTGAAATCAGTAACTTTCAAACTATTTACTATCCATTCAATAACTTCTGATTCTATCAAATAAACCGCTGCATTAGCTAATTTACCGGGTGGATTTTGAACTTTTTCATGAAACCCAATAACAACGCCATCACTGTTCAGCTCTACAATGCCGCACTCTGATGGGTTAGGACATGTAAATGTCATCATGGTCATAACTGTGCCCTTAGGTCTTTTATTATGATGATAGTACATAAAATCAGAAAAATCACAACAAGTCCAATTATCTGCATGTGCAAGCAATATAGTACTATTTTCAAAAAAATCTATGTTATTCCTTATAGTTCCAGCCGTCCCAAGAAGATTAACTTCATACACTGATTCTACCCAGTTAGAAAAATGCGTTTGACTCAGGAATCCTTCTACATATTTAGAAAGATAATGCATATTGACTAAAACATTGTTAATTTCTAATTTTTGCAAGATGCTCAACCAGTACTCTAATAACGGTCGATTGTGTATTGGCATTAAACATTTTGGCCAAATATTAGTTAATGGCCTAAGTCTTGTGCCAAAGCCTGCAGCAAGAAGTAGTGCCTTCGTGTCTTTCACTAAATTATTTATTTAGATATTTAAACCAGTCACTAGTAGCATCAGCTATTGACTCAGAATCCCATACAATTGCCTCTTTCCAATAATCAATATTTTCAAGAATTTTGTCAATACCATCTTCAATAGAAATAGTTGGGGACCAGCCCAGGTCATTTTTAATCCTTGAAATATCTGCATAAGTGCAATCGGGCTCACCCGGTCTTTTAGGAATATAAATCTTATCACCGCCAAGCAATTCTACAATTTTATTTATTGATACTGTAGTATCACTACCAATGTTATACACCTTATTTGAAAGGCTACTTTCTGCAGCTGCAATAAGCGCATTCACAACATCGGTCACATAAGTAAAGTCTCTTGTTTGACTACCATCTCCAACTACAGTATACGGCTTATTAGCAAGCTTTTGCGCTAAAAACACACCAAAGACTGCGCCATAAGTTCCAGATGTTCTTGATCTTGTACCATATACATTGAAAAAACGCAAGGATATAGTCGGAAGATTGTACAACTGCGCCCAATGCTCGACTAATTCCTCACCCATTCTTTTTGCTAAAGCGTATGGATATTGTGGTCGAATATCTGATTCTTCAGGTGTTGGATATTTACCTGGAATCCCATAACATGATGAGGATGCCGAGTAAATAAATCGTTCTACATTAGCATGTCTTGCCGCCTCTAAAACATAAAATGTAGCATCAACATTAGAACGAAAATATCCTTCTGGATTCTGAATAGAAGGTACAATATCAGCAAGTGATGCTAAATGAAAAACCCAGTCTACTCCGTTAAATTCTTGAACCCAATCACCTTTAACATGCAAATCGCATTCTATCAGATTTACTTCTCCAGAAACATGACTTAAATTCTCCTCACGACCAGTGCTAAAATTATCAAGTACCACAACATCATGACCCATGTCTAGTAATTTGTCAACCAAATGACTGCCAATAAAACCTGCTCCACCTGTAACAATTGACTTCATATTTATTTTCTACTGCTTTTCAATAATATAATCAACAACAGACAATAACCAAATATGGTGAGTCATTTCAACAACGTTGTAACTCTTACTGTCAGACCAAAGATTAATATCGCCCAACTTTCTTAATGGGTTATCTGAAGAAAATCCACTCAAGGTAATAACAGTAGATCCAATTGACTTTGCAAACTCAGCTCCAATAAGCATATTTTTTGATTGGCCACTACTGCTAATTAAAATAACAATATCCCCAACATTAGCATAATGATTTAATGCTTTAGCCACCCAATTCTCATAACCATAATCATTGGAAAAACAAGTTATAATACTTGATTCATTAAAATTAGTGGCCTTAATATTGGCTGCATTAATAAAATCAACTGTTAAATGACTTGCAATAGAAGCGCTACCGCCATTACCAACAATAATTACCTTATTGCCTAATTTACTATTTTTTTTTATTAAATTAGCAATCTCTTCCAATTGATTGACTTCAATTAAATCAAGACATAATTTAATTGAAGAAAAGTAATCTTTAAAATAATTTTCGTTATTTTTCATGCCAATAACTAACTTTTAAAAAAATTAATACTAACGGCCATAAAGGATCCAAAAAATATTCCTAAAATTATACCTATAAAAATAATAACTGAAATTCTATTATCTTCCATATTATCAGGAGTAATAGCCGGATCTATGACTTCAAAAATAAAATCATCTTTAACATTAGCTAACATGATTATTTGCATTTGTTCTTCGATCATAGAATGAATAATTACTTGAAAATCTAAAATAATTGTTTTTTCAAGTTCCTTTTTTAAGAACAATATACTATTTTCTGCATCTATAATCGCACGTTGTTTTGCTTGAATATTTAGGCTTTCAACTAAGCTATTTGCAATAGCTGCTATTTTATCTAAGCTCTTTGGATTTTTCCAAGTAATCCAAAGTGATGATAATTTTGCTCTACTTTTTGGATGTGGTCCGGCTTCTATCATACTGCTAAACAATCTAAATGCATCTATATCTCTAGGCTCTTTATTAATCCATTTTTTTTCTACTGTATTCCATTGGTCTGAAAATATAATTGGTTTAATATCATTTTCTTTAATATAATTTATTAAAAAAGTTCGTGTTTTTAATCGAGCAAATGCTTCACTTTCTTCAGCACTACCAGAAGCACCGTCACTTACAACAAAAGATTCTCCAACCATTGCGGCAATACTGTTATGATTAACACCTGAGCTATTATTTACCACAGATGGGGCCATCAATACTTCGGCCCTATATACTGCCGGTAAAGTTAGTGCATAGTAAATAGCAACAATAGTTGTAAAAATTGTAAAAAAAATGATTAAAAATTTATATTTAACCAATACTTTCCATAACTCAATTAAACTAAGCTCATTACTCTTATCAATTGGGTAATATTGTGTTTTCTGATCCATATCAAATATTTATGTTTTTTTTAAAATAAACCAAGTGTTTTAAAACTGGCAAGAGTAATTGCAAATTGTGAAGCAATCGATGTGTACTTAACCCACGCTTCTGAAGATGTTTCACGCTCAGTGTCAATAGGCACTACAATGGTGTCGCCTGCGTCAATGTTCATCGTACCTCCAGCATTGCGGAAAAATGAGGCACCTAGATTACTTTGTGTAAATACAGAGCCATTGGCTTTAATAACGTAAACACTAGCAGAATCGCTACTTTTTTTCATGCCGCCACTACTAGAAATATAATCATTGGCATCATAATCAATATTGTACAGGTGCGAGGTTGAATGATAAACCTCGCCAATTACCGTTACTTCTTGTGAGGTAGTAGGAACAGTTAGTGTATCGCCATGCTTTAAAACAACATCTGTAGTTTCGCCTGCAATGATACTTTCTAAAGAAATAACCATTCGACCTAATGATGGAATACTTCTTAATTTTTGAATAAATAACCTTAATGACTCATAATTTGTGGTTACAACGCCTGATGGCTGGGTCTCAAGTAATTGCTCTTTTTCCAATTCTTGTAACGCCTCATTTTTCCTTTTTTCTTCAAGTCTTCTGAGTGATTTACGCGTAAATACTGAACCTTGCAAATGCGCTCTATTAGTAAAACCGCCTGCTCGTTGAATGACTGATGTTAGGGTCTCGTCAGGGGAGATAATATAAACTCCAGGGTTTTTAACCTCACCAGTTAAAGTAACAAGACCATCTTGATTGTATCCCAATACTGGAGAAAGGTGAATCATATCACCATCTTCTAGTTGATGTGCCTTACCACTCGCCGTTGCTAAATTCACTTGAGTGGCGCTAATACCGTCAATACTATTAACACTCTTAATCATTATTGCGCTGATTTTTGCATTAGGAGATGCTCCGCCTGCAGTGGTAATAATTGCCGACAGGTTTTTTCTATCTTTCTTAAGCTCATAAATTGCAGGCCGACGCACCTCACCTAATATGCCTACTGTTGAACCAATTGGTGGCACAAAAACCACGTCTCCTGGTAACAATCGACGATCACTACTAGTATCACCACGCAGAAGTAGATCGTACAAATCAAAATGAGAAATTATCTTGCCATTACGCTTGAGTTGAATATCACGCAGAGTGCCAATCCGAGTAATACCACCACTAGCAAAAATGGCATTAGTAAGAGTAGAAAGTGAATTAACTGTGTACGACCCAGGTTTTTCTACATCACCTAAAACAAACACTCTAATTGAGCGCAACTCGCCTAAAGAAATACTAACTTTCACCCCAACCATCTGATTAGCAATACGCTCATTAATATTGGCTTTAAGTTCAGTAAAAGTAAGGCCAGCTACAGAAACAGGGCCAAGTTCAGGAATTTTTAAATTGCCATCTCGGGCAACTTGCTGAGAAAAATCAATACTTTTTTTGCCAAAAAATAAAATATTAACTGTATCTCCCGGACCAATCATATAATTACTAGGAACTGGCGCATCACTCACAGGAGCAAAGGTTAATGGCACTTTATTAAAAACATCATAACCAAATTGTTTTAATACTGTCGGACTAATAAAATTTAGCTCTACACTCTCACCATTTAATAATCTTTCAATTTTTGAAAATTGGTATTCTTCAACTCCTTCCTTGTCTTTGTTTGGATCTATAGATTCTCTAAAATTAGGCCTGTCAATCTGATCAAATTTAAATTGTTTTGTTGTAACCCCTAACTGTGATGCTAGTGACTGCGCTTGTAGTTGTTGTGTTGGCGTCAAACCAAGACCACCTAACATTCCTACTGAAAAAACCTGGGTTGACAAAGCCAGAAGCACAGAAAATAAAACATAAGAAAAAGTATTATTGATTGATATTTTTTTGTTCATTTTATAAATTTATAGTTTTTTTTAAATTAAAAAAATCACCAAGTGATGCCGAGTTGCAACACATTAGCGCCAAAACTACCACCATCAAGTGGCTCCATACGGCCTAACTCTAAAGCTACAACACCTAAAAAGCTGTCATAATCAACGCCGAGTGTCCATTGGTGAATAAGCCCTTCGCCAACATCCATACCACCGCCACCGCCAACACCAACTTCATAACGCACTAATGGCGACCAAGTAGATTGCTCATTATACATATTAATTGGATTTATCTTTACCCCAAATAAACCTTCTGCATAAGCACCGACACTACCACTATAGGCACCGTAAGCGCTACCAGATAAGCTCATCCAGTCATTAACTGGTTTACTAAGTTCAATACCGAGCTGGTGAATTTGTGAATCGTAACTATCACCATTTTTAGTTTTGGCGTCATTATCTGGGAAATAAGTTTTATTACGAATGGCAAAATTGGTCTCAGACGGAGCAAATCCATTAGTTCCACGAATGGATTGATTACCTGTCCACGCAAGACCAAGTTCAGTGGTGGTGGCGGAAAAATTACCATCCGGTGCATAAGTTTTACCAATCATTGGTTTGAGGCTCCAATGTTTAAGCAATGGAATCTCTAAACCTGCCATTGGTTGAATTATTAAACCACCGCCAGTGTCAATATCACCGCCACCTGCCATGCCTATAGAGAGTTTTGCATCAGCACTAATCCAGTTAGTCATTGGATAATTGACCCCCAAGCCACCTAAAACTTTAGCAAAGCCATCGGTACCTCCACCACCTGCACCGTAGGCTTCGAAAGTACGATAAAGATTATCGTCTAGGTATTGATGATGCTGAAAACCGAGTAAATTAATATCAGCCGTTAGTGCCCCACCGCTGCGCTTTTTGGCATCGCTATCAGGACTGTACCACATCATCACTGGCACAATTCGACGTGACATTTGATGCTCTTTTAAAGTGACTCCACTGTCTTTAAAGATTTTTGAGGAAAAATTATGCTCAGGAATTGAAAGTCCGATAGTAACATGGGTATCGCTATCGTTGGTATTAGTTGTATTTGGAAAATCAGTACGTGCAAAACCATAGCGCAATGTTACTGAGTCAAACTCTTTTTCCAACATGAGGTGCGAGCGCAACATCAAGCCACCACCTGGAAAGGCCTCAGCGCCGCCGCCGCCGCCAGCAAAAAACCCTGCATCAACAGCATAATCATTGGGCATGTTGGGTACATCTAAAAAACTATGTACACCTAAGGTGGCGCCGCCGGTAAAAAACCCGCCACGATCGCCGCCCATTGCACCATAACCGCCAAAGCCTAAATAAACATCTGAAAAATCATCAAAAGGTTTAGTGTCGTAGTGAATGCCTACTGTGCCCATATCCTCGCTAGATGAGACAGGAATGCCTTCATAGGAAAAACGATATCGCCCAGGAAATTTTTCTACATTGGCAGGGCTAATTTTGCGTTGCCTCAGTTTTTTCTTATCATGAAGTTTTGCTTTTGGCTGATTTAATGACTTTTTAACTAACTTTAAGGCTTTAGGCTTAATAGTTTCTGATGCTACTTTTAGTTCAGAAAAGGGTTTTTGTACTTTTTTCTCATTCTGTGTTTGTAGATTTTCTTCTGAATAAGGTTTTTCTATTTTTTTTGTTTTGATTCTTTTTACTGATTTTTCTTCATTCTTCTGAAAAGAAAATACACTTGATGAAGAGTGCTTATTAGCCAAAGATTCTTCCGATCCACATACTCTACCACCATTGGCAGTCATCTTACAAATATGCGAAGACTCTGCTAACGTCTGAGGTGTAATAAAAAAAGTAGCAAAAAAAGAAATGGCAATATTTACAACTATTCTTTTCATTACTTCTGTGTATTTATTTGATTACCCGTTTTGCCAAAACGTCTTTGTCGAGAAGAAAATGAAGCAATGGCTTTATCAAGCATCTGTTTATCAAAATCTGGCCAATAATTATCTGTAAAATAATATTCAGCATAAGCCAATTGCCACAACAAGAAATTACTCACCCTTTTTTCACCACCAGTACGTATAAGCAAATCAGGCTCCGGTAAGTCACTAAGCGCCAACTCTGCTTGCAACATTTCATCGGTAATGTTTTCTGGATTTAACTCACCTTTGGCAACTCTACGACATAAAACTTTTGTTGCTTCGGTAATATCCATACGTCCGCCATAATTGGCAGCAATGTTAAGATGCAAGCCAGTGTTATTTTTAGTTAACTCTTCCGCACCTGACATGGCTTTTCGTAATTT
>Ga0008649_10002907_pt1 | contig 12078 bp, 9 predicted proteins | sample SaaInlV_130m_DNA_2_FD_66601 | JGI IMG/M metagenome (GOLD analysis project Ga0008649, IMG submission 66601) | Marine microbial communities from expanding oxygen minimum zones in the Saanich Inlet - SI037_S2LV_130m_DNA | ecosystem: Environmental > Aquatic > Marine > Intertidal zone ... | reverse complement strand
CGGCGGAATGTTCGGTCAATACAGAAGAGTTCGATTCACGCTGAAAAACAACTGGTCACTAACCCGCTCCGGCGTCGGCGAGAAGTTGTTTTGCTTCTTCGATTGCTTGGCGGACACGGTCAGGTGCTGTGCCACCGGGTACATTACGGGCTGTAACGGAAGATTCAAGAGTGATTTCCATCACTCCCTCATCGAATAGCGATGAAGCCTTTTGGAAATCACTCAGTGAAAGTTCGCCGAAGCCTACGCCGTCGGCGATGCACTGTTTCGAAAGATCGCTCACAGCGATGTACGCCTCGCGGAACGGCACGCCTTTCCCTACTAGGTAGTCTGCGATGTCGGTTGCGAGCACGAAGCTGTTAGAAGCTGCCTGACGCATGCGATCGACATTGACCGTCAAGCCAGCGACCATGCCTGCGGCAGCTTCCAAGGCCGCTATAACGGTATCGGCGGCGTCGAATAGACCTTCTTTGTCTTCCTGCAAATCACGGTTATACGTTAGCGGGAGACCTTTGATCGTTGTGAGCAACCCCATAAGGGAGCCGTACACACGACCTGTCTTGCCTCTTATTAGCTCGGCGAAATCAGGATTGCGCTTTTGCGGCATGATGCTGGATCCGGACGTGAATTCGTCGGACAGCTTGATGAATCCGAATTCGTCGGACGACCAAATGACCAGTTCTTCGGCGAGGCGCGATAGGTGAGCCATCGCGAGTGATGACGCTGTTAGAAATTCGACGATGAAGTCACGGTCGGATACGGCGTCCATTGAATTGCGAGATATATCGCTGAAATCGAGTTGCTTGGCTACCCATTCGCGGTCGATATCGTACGGCACGCCTGCCATTGCGCCTGAGCCCAGCGGCATTATGTCGGCACTTTCAGCGGTTTGGGCAAAGCGGGTCGCATCGCGATCGAACATCTCGAAGTATGCCATCAGGTGATGGGCTAGAACGACCGGCTGACCGCGCTGCATGTGGGTGTAGCCGGGAACGATGGTGTCGACGTGCTGCTCGGCGAGATTTACGAGAGCAGCTTGAAGTTGAACAGCCGCATCGAAGGCGCGACCGCAAGCGAGTTGCGTCCAGAGACGTGTGTCGGTGGCGACTTGATCGTTGCGGGAACGGGCTGTGTGCAAGCGTCCTGCTGCATCACCGATCAGCTCGTAGAGGCGGGATTCCACGTTCATGTGGATGTCTTCGAGCTCTTCTTTCCACTCGAACTCGCCGGATTCAATCTCTTCTACGATTGCCGACAGGCCTTCGACTATCTTCTCGACTTCGTCTGACTCGATGATGCCCTGACGGCCCAGCATGCGGGCGTGCGCGATCGATCCAGCGATGTCCTCACGGTAGAGGCGACTGTCGTAGTGAATCGACACCGTGAAATTACTGGCAAGCTCTGAGCCGCGTGCAGCAGCAGCAGGGTTTTTATTTTCGTTCGAGCCGTCGTTTTGGCTGGTCATTGAATCTGATCTTTGAACTGGCGATGGAGCACGAACAAATTCGTACTACGTGCAACATTATCGCTGTTAGCGGGATATTTTAAAGAAGCAGGAAGGATCGGTCGGTTAAAGCGCTATACCAACCTACTGTACAGGCAACATCCGAACCCCAGTAAAAGTGGCTAAGCCACCTTCGCTACCGCTGTTCGGAGTTGGTTTGTTTGCGGCTTTGCGTTCGGGCTGAGAGTGAGTAGATGTCGATGAATCCAGTTGCTGCCTCGTGATCGAACGAATCGGTCGTTGAGTAAGTAGCCAGATCGAAATCGTACAAGCTGAACGGCGAACGTCGTCCAACAACAAGGCAAGTGCCCTTGTGTAGACGTAGACGAACGTCACCGGTCGAGAACTGGTGAGCACTATCCATGAACGCTGCGATGTTCGTGCGAAGCTCGGTGAACCAGCGCCCATCGTAAACGAGATCGGAATAGATAGCCGAGAGATTGTCTTTCACACGCTGCTGCTCACGAGACATCGTCGATGTTTCGAGCGCCTTCAAGGCGGTGTGCAGAACGATAGCGGCTGGAGTTTCGTAAACCTCGCGTGACTTGATGCCGACCAAACGGTTCTCGACGTGGTCGATTCGACCCACACCGTGTTCACCAGCCATGTCGTTCAAGATAGCGATCAACTCAACGCCACCCTTTAGCGAACCATCGAGAGAAACCGGAACGCCCTTTTCGAAACCAACTACGACTTCGATGCCCTCGTCTGGAGTGTCAGAAATCTGCTTGACCCACGAGAAAGCGTCCTCTGGCGGAGCAAGCCAAGTGTCTTCGAGGTCTTCGCCCTCGATAGCCTGACCCCACAGGTTGCGGTCGATCGAGTACACACGCTGGTCGGAACCAACTTCGCGTAGTTCGAGTCCTGCCTTCTGGGCGTAAAGCTTTTCTTCGTCACGGGTCATGCCCCATTCACGGGCAGGTGCAACGATCTTTAGGGGTTCACCGGCTGCGGAAAGAGTCATGATTCCAGAATCGAAACGAACTTGGTCGTTTCCTTTTCCTGTGCAGCCGTGGGCTACTGCAGTGGCTCCGACTTCACGTGCGGCTTCGACTAGCTTCTTCGCCATTAGCGGACGTCCAAGTGCAGTCGAAAGGGCGTAAACGCCTTCGTACATGGCTCCGGCTTTTAGGCCAGGGAATACATATTCGTTTACGAACTCGTCCCGAACGTCCCAAACGAGTGACTGAATGGCGCCTGCTTGAGCCGCCCGTTCCTTCACTCCGACGATTTCGGGTCCTGCGCCTAGATCGACCGTAAGAGTTACAACGTCCATGTTGTAGTTCTCTTGGATCCAGACGGTTGAGATTGTTGAGTCCATGCCCCCACTGTAAGCGAGGACGCACTTTTCCCTTGCCATGTTTTCGTTCGTGTCCTTTTTGATTGCGGCTGTTATTACGCCGATATAGGAATGCCGCTTCCCGATTGTTGCCTAGTCTTGATTGAAAGGACAACCTGACTATTCTCTCGCTAGTTGGGAGTATTGTCATCTTCGGGTGTCACATTGATTTTGAAATCGACAAGTTCCTGATTGAACCTGATTCACAATTACCGTGATGTCGAACAATCCAGATTTCTATGTACAGTGGACTTCGATTTGACAGAGGTAGAGATAACTAGCTCTAGTCTCGGTTAGCTGGCATCCACTTTTCGGCCCAGTTTTGTAACGCTTCGAATACTGGCGAGAATTCACATGCCATTTCGGTAGAGGAATATTCGACTAGTACAGGGCGCTGGGCGGCGTCGACTTTTCGTTCGATCATGCCGATTTCTTCGAGTTCTACGAGTCGCTGCGAAAGCATGCGATCGCTAACACCTTCTACTGCGCTACTGATTTCAGAAAATCTCGTAGGGCGTTCTTGTAGTGCGGTCAGGATCAGGCCTGTCCAGCGTCGGGCGAGTAGTTCCATCGCCGCTTTGTAGTGCGGGCACATTCCCGCGGGCGATTCGTGTGTAGCAGTCTGCTCAGTCATAACTTCAACCCTACACCAATTTACGTTATTAGGAAGTAACTAAACAAAAGTTAGTAAGCGTGCGAATGAATTTCACTAATCTGATAATCGTAACTGTTAGGGTGTTACGTAATTATAGTTGCTATATATTAGTTAGAAGGTATTATTACTTTAGTGTCAAATACCAACAGGTGTGGAGAGAAAAACGATGTCCGATCGGAAATTGAAAGTGTTAGCGATCTCCGGATCAGTACGTAGTGACTCTGTGAATACGGCCCTATTAGAGACTCTGAAAAACGTGTCGTCGGACAATTTTATCGTTGAGATATACGAACATTTGGCTGAATTGCCAATATTCAATCAGGATCTTGAAGGCGAGAACATCCCAGATTTTGTGGCCGAACTTGGCAGATCAGTTTCTGAGGCTGACGCTGTGTTGATATCAACTCCTGAGTACAATGGAGCAATTCCGGGTGGATTGAAAAATCTTCTTGATTGGGGATCACGCCCGTGGGGTAAAGGTGCTTTCAGTGGTAAGCCTGTCGCCGTGATTGGGGCGAGTCCCAGTGAGTACGGCGCTTCTCGTGCAGTTGCGATGACTTACACTATTTTGGAAGCAATGAGTGCAACTGTGATCAATCGTAAATTGACTGTTGGTAACGCTCCTGATCGAGTCGCTGTTGGCGGTGAGATCATCGATGAAATGGTCGCAAAGTCCCTTTCCGATGTCCTTGAAGGCCTAGAGATAGCGGTAGAGAACTTGACCCCGGTCTCTCAGTAGACCGGTTTGCGTGAAATACAAAAAAACAGCCCCTATCGACTCGTTCGATAGGGGCTGTTTCGTTTCAGCGATAAGTAACCGACTAAGCGCCAGTAACTGCCAGAACCTTGTCGAGTATGGCTACTGCTTCGTCGATTTCGTCTCGGGCTACATTCAGTGGTGGCATGAAGCGAATCATGTTCGGTCGAACTGCGTTGATGAGGAGCCCCTCTGGCAGTGCGGCGGTAACCGTTGCACCAGCAATATCGACGTTCATCTGAAGTGCGATGAGCATGCCCATTCCACGAACTTCGGTGATGAAATCGTACTTCTCAGCGAGCGAGTTCAATTTGCCTTGGAAGTAAGCACCGGTTTCATTTGCGAGCTCAGGAATATTCTCATCGACGATAACTTTGGCTGCTGCAGCACCGGCCGCAGTTGTCAAAGCGTTTCCGCCGAACGTGGAACCGTGGTCGCCTGGCTCTAGAACTGAGCAGAATTCCTTTGTCAGGAATGCGCCAAGTGGAGCGCCTGAACCAAGTGCCTTCGCCAGCGTCATTACGTCAGGCTCAACACCTTCGAACTGCTGGTAACCGAACATGGTTCCGAGTCGGCCCATTCCGGTCTGAACTTCGTCGAGAATGAACAAAATGTTCTTCTCGTGGCAGAAATCCATAACGTCCTTCAGGTATGTGTCGGAAGGAATGTTTACTCCGCCTTCGCCCTGAACAGGTTCGAGCATTACTGCACAAGTCCGACCTTCAACATAAGCATCTTTGATCGCTTGTAAATTGTTGTAATCCACATTTACGAATCCCGGCATAAGCGGGGTCCACTTTTCCTGATACGCAGGCTGGCCAGTTGCTGCCATCATTGCCTGAGTACGGCCGTGGAACGAATCGAACGTGGTGATGATTTCGTACGCGCCGTCGAGCTTAGTTTTGCCCCATTTACGAGCGACTTTGCAGGCGCCTTCGTTTGCTTCTGCGCCTGAGTTGCAGAAGAAGACGCGGTCGACGTCTGAGTTGTCGATGAGAATCTTCGCTAGCGGAAGCTGCGGGGTTGTGTAGAACAAATTCGACATCTGCAGGATTTTTCCTGCTTGGTCGCGTATGGCTTCTGTAACGGCAGGGTGGTTGTGTCCGATGTTTAGGACTGCCCAGCCTGCGGTGAAATCTAGATAGCTCTTGCCATCGTTGTCGAACACTCGGGTGCCTTCGCCTCGAACTAGTACAGGTGGCATTCGGTTCACCACTTGCATGTAGTACTTGGATTCGAGGGCTTTATAGTCATCCGAGGTAGTCATTGTTCTTCTCTTTTTTCTATATTGCGGGTCGACGCTCGGAATGACTCTCCCGAACGTTCGCAATTACGAACACTGCCGCCTAATAGTGGCGAGCACTGCGAATCACAAACCGCGATTTGCAGAAGGAGAACTATATCGCAGGGGCCGAGCAAACGGGGTTTTGTTGCCTGTCATTGCCGCATCGCATCAGGACTGGCTGTTCGCAGTGACAGGAATTTGGCTAATCTTGATCTTTTCGTCCGGGTTTCCAGCCTCGTGCTGCGGCTCGTCCGAAGAGGATTAACGCGAGTACGACTGTGGCAGCCATTGCCGGCCATTCAGCGTCTAGCGGCCAGTCGGCATCGATTAGTGCGGCGGCGATTAGGATTGTTATCAAGCCGGTGAGTGCTCCGTGACCACTGCTTTTCAGCTTGGCGATTACGAGCATTCCTAGCGTCACACCTATTAATCCTGGCAAGGGCAGTAGTGCGATGGCTACACCGGCTCCACTGGCGAGTCCTGCTCCACCTTTGAATCGATTGAACACCGGGTACCAGTGACCCAATACTGCTGCGTATCCGCCGACAAACCAGAAATCTTCCGACACGCCAATTGCCCAAGCGACCGAGATGGGAAGCGCGCCTTTGAGACCATCAGCGATGAAGACCAAGGCACCAATTCGTTTGTCGACTTTGCGAAATACGTTTGCGGCACCGGGGTTGCCGGTTCCGGTTTCGAATAGATCGACACCTGTCCGCATCGTTAAGAGCTTGGCAAAGGAAATCGATCCCAGCAAATAGCCGAGTATCAACATCGCAACGACGAGACCGGCTGTGTCCATGACTAAATTTCCTGAGTTCTGATCTGGTGCTGACGACCAGAACTGTCGATTAGATAATGCGAGTTCCGATGTCCTCGCCAAGTGCACAGGCTAGCAGTGCCCCGGCGAGTCGACCGTCAATGATGTGACCTGAACCGACGACTGATACAGCGTCGGCACACGCTTCGATCTTGGGAATCATCCCTCCGGCTGCGATTCCACCGGAGATTAAATCTCGTGCCTGACTGCGAGTCATCCTTGGGATAAGCCTTCTGCGGGCGTCGAGAACGCCTTCAACGTCGGTTTGGAAAACCAACTGGTCGGCACCGACTGCTTTTGCAATGTGCCCCGCTGAAGTATCGGCATTTACGTTCAGTATGCGGTCTTCACCCGACACCGAAGGGAATAGATGAAGCGCTGTGGGAGCAATCACTGGAATGCTGCCACAGTTGAGAATGGTTTCGATGGGCTTTGCGTTGGCTTTTACGATTTTGCCTACGTAGCCGAGATCGGGATCAAGTACTTCAGCTTGCAGGAGTCCGCCAGATACTCCCGATACTCCTGTTGCGTCGGCTCCATTTGCTTGAAATTCAGCAACAAGCTGTGAGTTTACTAGTCCGGCTAGAACGGCGATCGCTACTTCGAGCGTTGCTTCATCGGTGCGTCTTAGACCGCGAACAAACTCTGGATGTATGCCTTGTTTTTTGACCCAGTCGCTAATGACCTTACCGCCGCCGTGAACAACGACTGGACGGGCACCGTGTTTCCATAGATCAACAATGTCCGGAACAGTGCTATCGCCTTCGCCAAGAGTACTGCCACCGATTTTGATTACGATCGTCTTGCCCGAAAGGTCGCGTTTGTTCGAAGTAGTCATGATGACGCTACTTTGAAGAAGCAATTATTGAAGTTGCTTGAAAACGAATAGGTGGGTTTAGTGAGCAATAGCTCTCCCCAATGAGTCAAATCAGAATGACTTACGCCTGTCACAACGATGTCCCTTTGATGACGGTTACGTCGTGTAAGCCGAGTTAAAGACCACGTACTCTTCCGTGAGGTCACATCCCCACGCAACGCCCGTTTCGTCGCCAACGTTGAGATCGACCCGCAGCCGCACCTCGTCGCCTGCTAGCGCACTAACTACGCTTTGGACGTTATAGGAAATCGCCTTGCCTGCATGGACAATCTGTATATCGTTCACGAAGCAATCGATTTTCGATTCGTCGAGTGGAATCTGCGACTTGCCGACCGCCATGAAAATTCGACCCCAATTCGGGTCACGTCCGTAGACGGCGGTTTTTACGAGCATTGAAGCCGCACATGAGCGCGAAGCGCTCAGGGCGTCGTCGGCCGAGTGTGCACCATTGACGGTAACTTCGATCAGCTTCGTAGCACCTTCGCCATCGCGTGCTATTTCGATAGCTAGGTATTGAGTTACTTTACGAACGGCTTCAACAAATGCTGTTGAAGCATCGTTACCACCGGAGATTACAGGGCCACCAGCCGCACCGTTTGCCATGAGCAGTACGGTGTCGTTCGTACTCTGGTCGCCATCAACATCGATCTGATTGAAAGATAGTTTTACTGATTCCGAGAGTGTCTCCTGCAAGAACGCAGGGTCTACATCGGCATCGGTTGTTACGTACGCCAGCATTGTCGCCATGTTCGGGTGAATCATTCCTGAACCCTTCGAAACTCCGCCAACTGTATGAGTCACGTCATCGACATCGAACGAAACTGCGATTTCTTTGGTGCGTTTGTCTGTAGTGAGTATCGCTTTGGCGAACTCTCCACCACCGTCTGCGCTGACTTCAATCTGCGGGATGAATTCGCGCATGAGCGCCATTGGAATTTCGACACCGATTACTCCGGTCGAACTTACAAGGGTCTTTTCGCTGGCTACACCGAGATGAGCACCTGTGATGTCGGTCATCTCTTTGGCATCGATCATTCCCTGATCGCCAACGGCGGTGTTAGCACAGCCGCTGTTTACTACAACGGCGTGAATCTTCTTGTCGGTGCCTACGCGCTGTCTATCAAGAGTGACAGTGGGCGAGATAATGCTGTTCTGGGAGAAGGTTCCGGCGATTGCACAGGCTTGCTCAGAGTAGAGAAGTCCGATGTCTTTTTTATCGACACCGGGTGTTTTGATTCCGGCGAATATTCCGCCAGCTGAGAAGCCTTTTGGCGACGTGATTGTGCCGTTTGGAACTGATGCGATAGGGAGTGTCATGGCGATTATTGAGGTGACTCGTAAGGTTGACTGCGAGCGAGCACAGCACTTGACTGTAATCACAAACTAGCGAATACCTACGTTTGTGGGAGTGAAATTAGAGAACCCATTGGATTTAGTACGAACCTGGTTCATATGATCGGATCGAAATCGATGGCTATCGAATGGGATGATCAAATAAACGAACTTTAGCAGTTCAAATCGAATAGGGAGTATACAGCAGAGAGTCAGGCGATTTCCTCAGAAATTAGGCTGCGGAATCGACGTCCGAGACTTCGTTCATTCGCCGTACAGCAAATCAATGTTTCAAAACACTTAGATTTGGTTAATGCTGGGTCTTATTAGGCGTGACGCCTATCGACACAAATGCATGGTGCTTCTAAGCTAGCCATAAGTGAACTGCGTCAAAATCAAGTCCATACAGGCGTTGTGAGGGAACATGAGCGAAATCAAGCAGGTTGATGTATTGATTGTTGGGCAGGGCGCAGCAGCGTTCTCTGCCGGCCTATACTCGTCCCGGTATCAAATGGAAACACTGATTGCTGGTGAGCAGTTTGGTGGCGAAACAGCGATTGGTGGAATGATAGAAAACTATCCGGGCCAGCCTGATATCGACGGTTTTGATCTTATGATGAAGTTCAAGGAGCAGGTCGACAAGCTTGAAACTCCTACCGAGTACTCTAACGTCACAACTGTCGAAAAGAACGGCGACGTGTACCGAGCAACCCTCGAAAACGGTACTCAGGTCGATGCAATATCGATCATATTAGCTGTTGGGCGTGAGCGTCGGAAACTCTCTCTACCCAAAGAAGAAGAGTGGACAGGAAACGGCGTTTCTTACTGTTCTACTTGCGATGCCCCTCTCTATCGAAACAAAAAATCTGCAGCTGTTGTTGGTGGTGGTAATGCCGCTGTTGAAGGTGCAGTGCTTTTGGCGAAGTACGCAGAGACTGTCTACCTAATTTATCGACGCGACAAGCTGACTCGACCAGAGCCCATTTTATTGAAGGTTCTTGCTCAGACCGACAACGTTAAGGTTCTGTATTCCACGGAAGTCGCCGAACTTCTCGGTTCCGACGATGCTGGCCTTACGGGAATTCGTATTAGCCAGCCTTGGGAAGGACATGATGAACTGACGATCGACGGCCTGTTTGTTGAAGCGGGTGCCGATCCACGATTAGAAATCCCTGATCAGTTGGGCTTGGAAATAAACCCGGACACAGGCGAAGTTCATGTCGATAAGGGCCTGAACACTTCGGTTCAGGGTATCTACGCTGCGGGTGATCTCACAGACGGTACAGAACTCAAACAGACGATCACGGCTGCGTCTCAAGGAGCGATAGCCGCCCTTTCTGCCTACCAGCATGTGCTGGAAGTGAAGTCGGGATGGCAAGAAGCTGCAACGTCGACGCCTGCTGGCGTTTCCGGCGACTAAACGATTAGATCGCTCTCAGTTTCAGCGTGTTTCGTTGCTCATGCACTTTTCTACTCGGTGTTCGCTCGCATAAAGATTCGTGGTTGCCCGCAGCAGTTCGTATCGCTTGCACGGGAAGTTGATTATGCTTCCGGTATATCGTGGTTAATCTGAAGCTGTGCGAAGTCTCACGTAACCAAGGTGATGAAACTGGTGAAAGAGCCGAAATTTACGAAATGTCTTGTTTGTGGTGTTGAGCCTCACCCGATTCGAGACAATAGCGAAGAGCTTCGACTGTAGTGCGACAAGTGCGGGTTTAATCCGCCATTTGCTGATGCGAGCGTTTAGCAACGGCGACTTCCTTCGAATGTTCTTTCTTGCCGAGTACGTAGCAAACCGCCATTACGGCTGTAATTCCTATATCGGCGGCTATCACTAGAAAAACCGGATTCAGAATACCCGCCCCTGTGCATACCAACGAAAGCACCGGCACAGGAATCGTTACAGTGACACTTCAGAGAAACCCTAGAATTATGATCGCTGAGATTCCGACAGCCTCAATAATTTTCCGGGCTCAACAGAACGTATTTTTCGATTGCGACTGGTAGGACACAAGCGATAGCGATCACGGCGAAAGTGACCAACCCTTCGGCGCTAAGATAACTGGAATCGGTTGGGATTTTAATGACGCTCTGAATTTGCACTTGTATTGGTACTCTCCGCTAACTGGGGTGCAAGTTGTTATTTCACACTGCACGGTCCTATGACGTCTTTGGAGTGAGGTTGGGTTGGATTACGGAGAGAGTAAGCGAGGATTGACGCTGAATACGAGCTTCATAATTCAGGCGGAAAAGTTCGTTCGCTCCTGACTAAATAGCGCCAGTTTTGCGAAGAATATCGCCCGCAATCAAGAAGCAACCGGCGTGGAATCCTATTACGCTCAGACCCGTGCCCTGGGCCGAGTATCCGGCCGGGTATAGACCTTGAATATCGACAGATTCGAACGTTGCTTGATCGACTACTAGTTGGTTCAACTGGAACCGGAAATTGTCGTGTTTAGCGTGGAACGTAAGGTCTCTGTACGATCTGAGAATTTCGTAGTCGGGATCGCCACCGATCTCGACTACGGCGTGATCGATCTGAAGCTGTATCAGGCCTTCTCTGGTGTTGATTGTCGTTAGGCCGCCGGGTTCGAATGCTGTGACATTCGATTCATACAGCAGACCCATTCGTTCTTGCTCACCAGCTAGGATTTCGCCCCAGCGTTGGTAGTACGGAAGGAACTGTGAATCATTGATGAGCTTCAGGTGGGATTCTGGATTTTGCCGCATCACGTACACAACGATTTTTCCGGCGTCGTGTAGTTCCTGGGCCGCCCAGTCTGCAGATCTTCCACCACCAACGACCATCACGCGCTCCCCGGGGTAGTCTTCAGGGTGCTTGTATGCGAGCGAAACATAGTTTTGGTCCGATCCGTTGGCTTCTAGCTTTCGGATGGCAGAGCGTGGTCCGACACCGAAAACGACATAGTCACAGGAATATTTCGTCTCTTCACCGGTTGCCTGATCGACCGCTTCAACGGTGAACCGTGCGTTGATGTGTTCATCGGCAGGTGAAACGTTAGTGACCTTTACGCCAGAGAGTATGTGGTCGTTAAGCCCGAGTTCTTCAGCGAATGCCTGATAATAAGAGACGAGATCGTTTCTATGAACTAAAGCGTTGGTGTCACGATCTCGGCCAGTCTGTTCGTAGAACTTTGCAATCGGGTATTGCGCAAGCTCCATCCAGTGAGCAGGTCCGAGCGTCATCTGCTCTTTGGGTGTCTTGTTCCAAAGTCCACCGGGACCATCAGTAGTAAGCATTAGCCAGTCGGCGCGGTCGTTCTTCGTGAATTTTAGAGTCCACTCGTCGAGAGGAAGCGCGTCCTGAATCGGATGATGACGCATTCGATAGAACTCGATCGGACGGTGTCCACGTTCGAGCAGTTCGTGCAGATCAAACGCTAACGGGTTTTGCTCGTGTGTTCTTGCAAAATTTTGAACTTCGGGTGAAGGAAACTCGTAGTCGCCCTCAAATCGTGGATGCCAGCCTTCGAGAGTTGCCGCAACAC
>Ga0008649_10002900_pt1 | contig 12092 bp, 10 predicted proteins | sample SaaInlV_130m_DNA_2_FD_66601 | JGI IMG/M metagenome (GOLD analysis project Ga0008649, IMG submission 66601) | Marine microbial communities from expanding oxygen minimum zones in the Saanich Inlet - SI037_S2LV_130m_DNA | ecosystem: Environmental > Aquatic > Marine > Intertidal zone ... | reverse complement strand
AAGAGCCACTCCTAATAGAGTCATGGCGATTGGGCAGAAGAACTACCTCTTTTCCAGAGGCATTGATAATTATGATTCCATACAAGTTGTTGTCGAGTGGGCGATGCCGTCAGGTGCATTGTTTTCTTCAGTGTTCATTACTAATTGGATAGACCCGGAAAGCTCCTCGGCAATGTCTAACCAGAGAATAAAAGTTATTGGTACAAAGGGGCGCTATGAAGCAGACCAGAAAAGGCGTGGAATATGCGTAACAAGTGATGAAGAGGGAACTGAAGAACCTAATCCGGATTTCTGTTCAATGTATGGTTCTCGGAATGGTGATATATCCTTTCAGGGCTATGGTATTGACAGCATAACCAGATTCCTTAAGGATGTAACTCTGATAGAAAATGGATATTTAAAAGTGGAAGAATTGGATAAGAAAAGACCTACGTTCAAGGAATCTATTGTTCCAACCGTAATTATTGAAGCCGTAAACAGGAGCATTGCGGAAAATGGCAGATGGATTAACACCACGTTTGAGGATAATCAATTTTCAGGTTATAAGTAATTTGCTCTGGATAACAGGTGTTGGATAGTAGGTTGAATTCGCCTCTAAAGGTGGAAGTGAGAAATAAACCGTACAAATCTTTGACGGCTTAATGAGTAGCCAGTAGGGATATACAATGAAGGATTCAACAAGGGATTTATTTTTTTTAGAAGCAGGATATATAATAGAGTACATGGAAAAAGTTCTCTCAAAGGCTGGTGTTCGCGAGGACGTTTCCTGTCATGTAGCAGAAGGTCTTGTGCAGGCGTCGCTGAGGGGTATAGATTCTCACGGCATTCGTCTTCTTCCCCATTATTTAAAGGGAGTGGAGGGTGGGAGGATAAATAAGAATCCCTGTTTTATGTTTAATAAGACTTCAGCTTCGACAGGTAAATTGGATGGAGACCATACTTTTGGCCATGCGGCCGGAGTAGAAGGGATGAATAAGGCTATAGAAATGGCTACTGAAGCTGGCACCGGACATGTTGCGGTTTATAATTCCAGTCACTTCGGAGCGGCAGCATTTTTTGCCCTCTTGGCTGCAAAGCGAGATATGATAGGAATGTGTTTTACAAATGCTACTCCTCATGTTTTGACAACAGGGAGTAATCGAGCGTTCTTCGGTAATAATCCTGTCTGTTTTGTGGCACCCTGTGATGGAGAGGAACCCTTTTGCCTTGATATGGCCACGAGTGCCATAACCTTTAACAAGGTAATGCAGCACAAGGAGAGTAATTCCCAGATTCCGACTGATTCGGTTGCCGATGCAAATGGAAATCCAACCACCGATCCGGAGAAGGCAAAATACTTACTTCCAATTGGTGATTACAAGGGTTATGGCCTGAGCATGATGGTAGATGTTTTTTGCAGTTTGCTGTCTGGGATGCCTTGTGGCAACGATGTCAGCGAAATGTATTCCGGCAAAATGTCTAGGCAAAGGTATTTAGGCCATTTCTTTACGGCTTTGCGCATTGATTGTTTTGAGGAGGTTGCCGTTTTTAAGCAGAGAATGGCCGGTATGATGAAGGCATTGAGGTCTGAGCCGAGAAGGGATATGGATATTCCTGTTCAGGTACCTGGTGATCCGGAGAAGAAGATTGCAGAGATCAGGACAAAAGAAGGAATTCCGGTTTCAAAGCAACTTCAGGACGATTTTATTCAAATTGGTAGGAATTATAAAGTAGATTTTAATCTATAACCAGATGTGATAACTATCAGGATTACTTAATCTTTAAACTTCAGCGAAAGATTTAGTGGTGAGTGACGATTTAAATATAGTTGCGATGATTCCGGCAAGGATTGGGAGCACACGCCTTAAGATGAAGAACCTTGCACTTATTGATGGAAAGCCTCTTATATACTATACTATTGAGGCCGCTAAAACTTCTGGTGTGTTCGATATGATTGTTTTGAATTCTGACAATGAGATATTTGCTGAGATTGCAAGGCGTTATGATGTTGAGTTTTACCAAAGACCCGTAGAGCTTGGCTCCTCTACTACAAAGTCGGATACCGTAGTCTACGATTTCATGTCGAAACATCCATCTGATGTGCTTGCCTGGGTGAACCCAACGTCACCTTTACAGACGGGTCATGAGGTTAAAGAAGTCATAAACTACTTTGTTAAGGAACGGCTGGATACCCTTATAACCACAAAAAATGAGCAGGTTCACTGCGTCTATCAAGGCAAGCCCATCAACTTTAGAATGGAAGAGATATTTGCTCAAACTCAGGATTTAGAGCCTGTTCAGCCATTTGTATATTCGATAATGATGTGGCGAAGCAGGACATTTATGGATGCATACGAGATGCGTGGGCATGCACTATTCTGTGGCAAGGTAGGTTACTATCCTGTAAGTAAAAAGTCTGCACTTATTGTCAAGACTGAGGAAGACCTTCTGCTTACTGATTTCATAATGAGAGCGGAGAAACAATCTAAAGGGCAAGAGATTAAATATGATAAGATTGTCCATGATTTTGAAGGAGTGCAGGAAAAATGATCTCTATCATAATCAGAACTAAAAATGAGGAACGGTGGATAACTCCTTGTTTAATGGGTGTTTTTAAGCAGGACTATAAAGACTTTGAGGTTATCCTGGTAGATAACGTGAGTACGGATAAGACTATTGAAAAAGCATTACATTTTAATATTAAGAAGGTGGTAACTTGTGAGGATTTCAGACCGGGTTTAGCTCTTAACATGGGTATTAGGGAATCTAAAGGCGAATTTATAGTTTGTCTCTCCGGTCATTGCATTCCTGTTAATGACAAGTGGCTTTCTAGTTTGTTGAAAAACTTTGATGATGATGAGGTCGCAGGTGTTTACGGACGCCAGGAACCACTTGCTTTTACTCCAGACTCGGACAAAAGAGATCTTTCCATAATTTTCGGTTTAGATAGGAGAACGCAAAAGAAAGATAGTTTTTTTCATAATGCGAATAGTATGTTACGCAGGAAATTATGGGAAGAGAATCCATTTGATGAAACATTGGCTAATATAGAGGACAGAGTATGGGCAGAAAAAATCCTGCATGAGGGATATAAAATAGTTTATGAACCAAGTGCAAGTGTTTATCACTATCATGGCATTTATCATCACGGAAATGAAGATAGGTGTGCCAATACTGTCCGTATTCTTGAAACTCTTAAACCGGACACGGGCAATAATATTCATATTGATATCGAAAAGATGAATGTTGTCGCCGTTATTCCTGTTAAGGGTAACAATGTTTTTCTTGGAGACAAACCATTGATTGCTTATACAGTTGAGCAGGCGTTGCAATCAAAATACATCAATAAAGTAATAGTATCTACTGATAATCCTGAACTTGCAAAACTTTCTGAGGAATTAGGAGCTAGCGTGCCATTTCTCAGAGATGAATCTCTCTCAGAAGATTATGTGGATATTGAGAAAGTACTTCAGTATTCAATGGAAAGAATGGAGGATTTGAAAATCTTTCCGGACATTATCGTATACCTTGAAATAACATTTCCGTTCAGACCAAAGCAACTTATAGATGATATGGTTATACAACTTGTTGAAAACGGTTTTGACAGTGTGTTGTCAGTGAGAAAAGAGTCAAGGTCTCTTTGGCGTGAAGAAGATGGCAAGATTGAAAGAATTGACAAAGGAGATATTCCGAGAAAATATAAAGAACCTTGTTTTATCGGCTTAAAAGGTTTGTGCTGTGTGACTCATCCGGAATTTGTTAGAGAAGGTTCTTTGTTAGGTGAAAGAATAGGTATTTATGAAGTAAATAATCCTTATTCTCCTATAGAAGTGAGGGGAGAAGAAGGGTTTAAGAAGGCAGAAAAATTAATAGGCTTTTGGACGAATAGTGAATAATATATTCTGATAATTCTTGAGGACATTCACAATAGTTATGGAAATAAGTATTGTAAGTATAGAGAATATGCAGGTCTAAATTCCATAAACGAGGAAAGCATCACCTTATATAAAAAGACAAATTTAAACGTAACTTGTAAACTACTGAGGTAATTAATCTATGATTGCAGCACTTTTATTGGGCAGAAAGGGTAGTGTAGGTTTTCCAGGAAAAAATATATACCCAGTGCTGGGGAGGCCTCTGGCGTCTTATCCTATGCTTGCCGGTATAAATTCAGAAAATGTAGATAATGTCTCTATCTCGACTGATGATGATGATTTGATGGAACTTGCCAGGAAGAATAATGTAGAGGTAATCACAAGACCTCCTGAATTATGTACAAAAGAGGCATTGGGAGAAGATGCCTTTGTGCATGGATATTTTGAAATTAAAAAGAGAAATCCCGGGAAAGACATAGAAATAATGGTTCTCTTGTTTTGCAATGCCGTCACAGTTACTTCTGAACTGATAGAGGACGGCATAAGGGTGCTAAGAGAGAATCCGGAGATAGATTCTGCCGTTTCTGCATCCACGTACAACATGTGGAGTCCTTTAAGAGCTAGAAAGATTGGTGAGGATGGATTGCTTCATCCATTCGTACCTTTTGAAACATTCGGAGATCCGAAAACTCTTAATTGTGATAGAGATTCACAGGGTGATGCGTGGTTTGCTGACATGGGTGTCTCTATAGTAAGACCAAGATGCCTTGAAAATATTGAAGATGGACTTCTACCTCAGAAATGGATGGGGCAAAAAATTTATCCGCTCAAGCAATGGGGTGGATGCGATATCGATTATGAATGGCAGATACCACAGGTAGAATACTGGTTACGTAAGCACGGCTTTACGGAAAACCAGACCACAGAAAAGACTGATGAGTAGGGCCTGAAACAGATTCAAACTCTTCTACGGATTAAACAAGTATGACAGAAATTGCACACAAAGATCAAATTCATCATGATATAGCAGGGGAGGATATTTTTTCCATTGAGGATGATAATTTTCGTACATATCGTCGCTTATGGGATGAAAACCCTCTGGACCTTAATTCAGGTTCTTTTCCTCTTCACCTAGATATTGAAGTAACAAGTGCATGTAACCTGAAGTGTCCCTTTTGCGCTACTACATACTCTGGATTCAAGAATGGTTTTATGAAATGGGAGACGGTAAAAAAGATTTTGGACGAAGCAGGTGACAATGGATTGTATGCATGTAAATTCAATTTTCGAGGGGAACCTCTTCTTCATAAGGATATTGGAAGGTTTATAAGCTATGCTAAGAAAAAAGGGATTATTGATGTTTTCTTTAATACCAATGCGGTACTGCTAACAGAGGACAAGGTAAAGATGCTGATTGATTCCGGTCTAGATCGCTTGACAGTATCATTTGAGGGATTTGACAAGACATTATATGAAAAAAACAGATTAGGTGCTAAGTTTGAGGAAGTTGTGGCAAACGTAGTAAGGCTTAGGAATATGCGTGAGAGTTTGAGAAGTAAGAATCCAAAGATTCGTGTACAGACGGTACTAATTCCAGAGATGAAAGATCGTTTAGCTGAATATGTTTCTTTTTGGAAGGATAAAGTAGATCAGGTTTCTTATAACGATATGGAGCCATCAGTAGATACTGTTAATAGTAACATTAAAAGAATCAAATCGTCATGGATTTGTCCCTTTCCTTATCAGAGAATGACCGTTATGTGGGATGGGACATTGACTGCATGTAAGAATGACTATTACGGTAAGCTGGCAATGGGAAATGTAGATTCAATTTCTATTAAGAAATGTTGGACCGATTCACTTGACACATTACGTAAACTACACAAGAATGGGCAGGCTCATGATATTGAAGCTTGTGGAGAATGTCCTCTCAGAATGAGTGAATTGATCAAAAGGGAAGAGGTTTAAGTAAAATAGTGTTAATACTTCTTCCCTATGGAGAAATAGACAGGATTATTGTCAGAATGTCCTTTGGAAATGAAAATTGATTTCTAATGTCTGTTAGATTATCAGTATCAAATATTGCATGGCAGCAGGATGAACTAGAGGATCATCTGAAATTATTGGTGGAGTTGGGGTGTGACGGTATAGAGCTTGCGCCAAGTTGTATTTGGAAGGAACCTGTTCAGGTAAGCGATGATGAAGTAGAAGGGCTAAAGGAACTCATATTAAGATACAACCTTGTAATCCCAGCCTTTCACGCATTACTCTTTACGAGACCAGATCTTTATATTTTTGGAAAAGAATCAATACGACAACAGGCAGTAATATATCTAAAGAAGCTTATACGATTAGCAGGTATGTTATCAGTCAAAGTTTTAGTATATGGGTCTCCTGCGAGTAGAAGGGTTGCTGAAAAGTCTTATGATAGATGTTATGAAATTGCATTGGGTGTATTCAAAGAACTGGGAGTTGAGGCAGAGCGTCATAATGTAATCTTTTGTATTGAGCCACTTGGCCCGAGCGAGAATGATTTCATACAGACGGCTGAAGATGGCTATCAGATAGTAAGAGATGTTGATAACCCTCACTTTGGTCTTCATCTTGATGTTAAAGCGATGATAGATAATGGAGAGGATTTTGATGCTGTATTTCAAAGATATGGAGCTATGTTAAGACATTTTCATGTAAGTGATCCTGGTCTTGCACCTCCTGGTTCTACAAGTTTAGATCATAGTTTAATTGGTAAGGCCCTGTCCTGTTCTCTTTATGATGGTTTTGTTTCCATTGAAATGAGAAGGGGCTTTGGCGATACTAAAAAAATTATCAGGGATGCAGTGGCATACGTGCGTAAAAGTTATTTCCTAGATTAAAAATAATGAGAGACTTCAAAATATTATTTGTTTACCCTAACCTTAGAGGTATGAATATGCTGCCCCCTGCAATTGCAGTTTTTTCTCAAATATTGAAAAATAATGGATTTGAGGTTGCCCTGTTTGACACAACATATTACAAAATTGGTAATGACTTTGATTCAGACAAAGAGAAAGAGAAAAACTTGGCAGTGAGACCGTTTGATCTTAAGGAAGAAGTTACTTTGAAAGCCACAAATCCCTTTGATGATCTTGATCAATTAGTTAATTCATTTCAACCAGACCTAATAGCCATGTCAGTCACTGAAGACATTTTTCCTTTGGGACTAAGGTTAATAAAACACATTGATAAATATGATATCTTAACAATTGTAGGGGGTGTGTTCCCCACATTTGCTCCACGCAAGGTTTTGAAAAATAAAGAGATAGATATTGTGTGCGTTGGTGAGGGTGAAGACGCGCTATTAGAACTGTGCATGAAATTAAGAGTGGGTAAAGATTACTCGAATATTGAGAATTTATGGATAGAAAAAGAGACAGGAGAAGTGATTAAAAACCAGATCCGGAAGGTGGTTGATGTTGACAAAATCCCATTACCAGATTTTTCTTTGTTTGAAGAGGCTAGATTGTACAGACCAATGGCCGGAAAGATATACAGAATGTTTCCCGTAGAGACTCACAGGGGTTGTCCGTATTCATGTAGTTACTGTAACTCACCGGCACAGAGAAACCTACATAATATAGAGCATGCCGGGAATTATTTTCGCAAGAGATCGGTTAGCATGGTAAAAAGAGAATTGGAGTTTTATAAGAATGAGTGGGGTGCTGAATATTTCTATTTCTGGGCTGATACTTTTTTTGCGTATACAGATAAGGAGTTTGAAGAGTTTGTGGAGATGTATAATGATATAAAGATTCCTTTCTGGTGTCAGGCAAGACCGGAACAGATTACAGAAGAGAGAATAAGGCAATTAAGGAGCGTTGGTTTGCATAGAATGGCTCTTGGTATTGAACATGGTAACGAGGAGTTTAGGCGTAGGGTTATAAACAGAAAAACCAGTAATGAAGTAATTATAAAAGCCTTTGAAATCATCTCCGATTATGCTTTACCTGCTGGGGTTAGTGTAAACAATATTGTAGGCTTCCCTACAGAAACCCCAGAGCTGGCAATGGATACAATTCAATTAAATAGAAGTATAGCGGACAAAGTTGACACAATGAATTGTTACGCTTTTACACCATTCCATGGAACTCCTCTTCGTGAATTATCTGTCAAAATGGGTTACATAGAAGAGGATACATTTACAGGTTGCCTTACAGGGGAACCTGTCCTTAATATGTCACAGTTTCCAAAAGAGAGAATAAAAGGGCTCATGAGAACGTTTTCTCTGTATGTTAGGTTTGGGAAGGAAATGTGGAATGATATACAGATTGCAGAGAATTCCACACCAGAAGGCGAAAGGATGTTTAGTAAGTTGAGAGAAGAATATATTCATAAATATTTTTCGACAGAATCTGTTGGCTGATAAGATATGGCGTTAGAAGGGAAAAAAATATTGATAGTTGGTGCAAGCAGTGATTTAGCGGTTTCCATCAATGAAATATTATATAACTCAAATAACATAATAGGGTTTCATTACAACACTAATGATAAGTCACTATCAAAGTATGACGAGGGTGAAAGAGTAAAGAAATTCCAGAAGAATATTGATTCGTCTTTGACTTGCTTTCAACTAATTGATGATTTTGTAAACTGGGCAGGAGGTATTGATTGTTTAATACAATTATCTGGTGGCATAAAAAAACCCGCTAACTGGGAGGATTTGACAGAAGAGGAATGGTCATACGATCTATCTGTAAATATGATAATGCCATTTTTTCTGGCTCAGAGGGCTGTTTCACATATGAAAAATAGTGGTGGAAGGATTGTGATGACGAGTACGGTATCTGCTGCTCACGGTGGAGGTTCTACATCACTTGCTTATGGAGTCGCAAAGGCCGGTGTAGAGTGTATTGTAAAGGGCCTTGCAAGAGATTGTGCAAAATACAATATATTAGTAAATGCAATTGCACCTGGGTTTTTCCTTACAAAATTTCATACAGAGAAGATGAAGAGGAATCATGATCAATTACAAGAGAGGATCAAATTAATACCATTAAAGAGAGCGGGAACAACAGAGGAGCTTGCAGGCACAGTTATGTATTTATTGTCAGAAAGCGCTTCTTATATAACAGGTCAGGTAATAGCAATCAGTGGTGGAGATTGGTTGTAACAATATAGAGAGGAGAATAGTGTAATGTATGATTTTTATTTTGGTACAAGGGATGAGATTGACGATGATCCAAAGAAGTTTCTACTCACAATCAAGAGAATGCTGCCGAGGTGGTGTAATTCAATTCCAGATTCTGAATTTCTTGCTCTTTATGATGTGATCAGTGAAATGCAGCTACCAGACAAACCTGTGCTTGTTGAGACTGGTAGTGGTGCCAGTACTATTGTTTTGTGCTATTTCGCGATCAAGACTGGCGGAGAAGTCTTTACATGGGATATTAACGGGTGCAAGCTTGCCTACTTGAGGTCTGTGCTGAATGATACTTTGATGAGACATTACGAAGAGAGAAACCTGAGTAATCATTGGAAATATATTACATTTAATAGTAATTCAGATTTTGTCGGTATTAATGCATTAAAGGAGCTTGGCAAAAAAGTCAGTGTTTGCTTTCTGGACAGTGAGCATACACTCAATACGCTGATGAAGGAGCTGACGTCAGTATGTGACGTTCTGACTGATTCCGCTGTAGTTGCAATAGATGATGGTAATTATTCATATATCTCTCATAATACTGCATATATTAATATGATAAGAAAAAAGATAGGGTTACTACCAATACAAGATTCTTCTGATAACATCGGTAGGAATTTCTGGAAAGAGGTTAATGATTACCTTGTCGCTAATTTCAAAGAAGTAGAATACATAAAAGATAGTTATAAGGATAATTATCAGAACGATATATTCTGGTCATATTATAAGAGTGATAGAGAGACAATGGCTGACCTTTGTATGGAGAAGACTGATGACCTTGAACACAGGTTTGATGCATGGAAGGTGCAGATTAGAAAATAAGTACAAGCATTTGCTTGCAATGCCATTCCGTGTCAGCACATGATTTTTTGATGATATTTTTGTTTCTACTGACCGTTAGTTTCTAGATAGTAAGTTTTGGTGTAGAATGCCTTTTTATCAAACAAAACAAAGGGAACATTATGTTATGAAATATAGTAACTTCAAGATTCTTTTAATATATGCTAATGAACCATTTACGCTTCTCATGCCAATTGGTATTTCAAGCATTGCTGCTAAACTAAAGCAGGAGGGATTTGATGTAAAAGTCTTTGATACGACATATTATAGAACAGATCAAAAGACTGGGAATTTATATAGAGAATCATCGTTTCAGGTCAGTAAAGTTGATTATTCTGAGGTGGGTATTAAAGAAAGAGAAGGAGAGGAACTTCTTAAAGATTTCCTTGAGACTGTAATGGAATATAAACCAAACCTTATTGGTTTATCCTCTACCGAAGTGACTCATGACCTGGGGATTACCCTTTTAAATTTAGTTGCAGATAGAGGCATCGTAACTATGGTGGGAGGTGTTCATACCACCTTTAATCCAGATGAGGTTCTTTCTGAGGAATGTGTAGATATTATATGTACAGGAGAAGGTGAATTAGCCATTGCGGAACTATGTAAAAGATTGTCTGACGGGAATGACTATCTTGATATTCCTAATATATGGGTTAAATCAAAGGGCAGAATTTGTAAGAATGGGTATGGCGAACTGGTAGATATAACAAAACTTTCTCCACCAGATTTTGAGGTCTTTGATTCCAAAAGAATTTATAGGCAAATGGCAGGTGTTTTTTACAAGATGCTCCCTCTGGAGTTTTCGCGGGGCTGTATTTACAATTGTGCTTACTGTTCAGCCCCAGCGTTCGCAACACTTTTTGGTGGCGTTGGGAAGTGGTTCAGGATTAAAGATCTGGATCAAATTTTTAGAGAAATTGATTTGATGATAGAAAAATTTCAAGTGGAATATTTTTATATAGTTTCAGAGACATTTCTTGCAATGCCAAGGAATATTTTTGATGAGTTTGTAAAGCGGTATCAGAAAATAAGAATTCCTTTCTGGTTCAATACCAGGCCAGAAACAATAAATGAGGAAGTAGTCGGTAAACTGGAAGAAACCAATTGCCATCGAATGAGCATCGGAATAGAATGTGGAAATGAAAAATATAGAAGGGATATGCTTAAAAGAAATGTTTCGAACAAAAAGATTATTGAAGCATGTAAAATTGTTGAGAAATCAACTATCCAATTCTCAGTGAATAATATAATAGGCTTTCCTGATGAAACCAGGGAAACGATAATAGACACTATAAAATTGAATCGTGCTTTTGTCGCCGATTCACATTCTTGCTCGATATTTCAACCTTTTGGTGGTACTCCTTTGAGGCAGTATTGTGTTGATAACCAGTACATCGATCCTGAATTCAGAGTTAGAAACTTTTATGAACCTTCATTAAGCATGCCTTCTATAACTAAGGAAGAAATTAAAGGGTTATTCAGGACATTTCAATTGTATATCAGATGTGATGAAGAAGATTTTATTGAACTTCAAAAAGCGGAAAAGGACACGGAATATGGGAATAAGGTGTTTAAGTTTTATTCAAAGAAATTATTGTCTAATAATGTGAATTCATGAATTAATTTTTTCTTTTTACGTAAATTCAGTAAGTATTGAATTAGGCAAAATAGGAGAATGTTAGATATGGATAAAAAGTTGCAGACTATAGTATTTGGAGGTGGAGGTTTTGTTGGAAGCCATGTTGCTGATGTTCTTTCAGAGAAAGGATATAATGTAAGTATTTTTGATATCCGTCCTTCCAGATTTTTAAAACCATCACAGAAGATGATAATCGGAGATATTCTTGACGAGGAAAAGGTTAGAGAGTCAGTCAAAGGGATGGACGTGGTCTATAATTTTGCCGGAATAGCTGATATTGGAGAGGCGGCAAACAAGCCTGTGGAAACCGTGAAATACAACATTCTTGGTAATACAATTATACTTGAAGCTGCCAAACAAGCGAATGTTAAGAGATTCGTCTATGCGAGTACTATTTACGTTTACAGTGACTCAGGGTCATTTTACCGATGTAGCAAAAATGCGTGTGAACTCTACCTGGAAACCTATCAGAAGCAGTATGGCTTGGATTATACGGTACTGCGCTACGGTACCTTGTATGGAAGTCGGTCGAATCTTACTAACAGTGTCTACAGGTTTATACATCAGTCTTTGACGGAAG
>Ga0008649_10002865_pt1 | contig 12182 bp, 10 predicted proteins | sample SaaInlV_130m_DNA_2_FD_66601 | JGI IMG/M metagenome (GOLD analysis project Ga0008649, IMG submission 66601) | Marine microbial communities from expanding oxygen minimum zones in the Saanich Inlet - SI037_S2LV_130m_DNA | ecosystem: Environmental > Aquatic > Marine > Intertidal zone ... | reverse complement strand
AACAAGAGTCGAACTCGTGACCTGATGATTACAAATCAACTGCTCTACCAACTGAGCTATACCGGCAAGGTCGGAATTTTACAATATTAAAACCCATGATGGAAGTTGCGATGGAACCTCTTTTTTATCTCTAGACTTTATCGAATGAACACCCAGTTCCCCCAATGCCGCAATAACCATTTGGATTTTTATCAAGATATTGTTGGTGATATTCTTCTGCCAAGTAATACCCTTGCAGGACTTTCATTTCAGTTGTGATATTTCCATAACCTGCACCCAGAAGATTTTCTTGATATTGCCGAAAAGTTTTTTGAGCTATCTCTAAGTCATCTTCATTCTCACAAAAACATGCAGAACGATATTGCGTACCAATATCATTGCCTTGCCTATTACCTTGGGTGGGGTCATGGCATTCCCAAAATATCTTGAGCAACTCTTTTAAAGAAAGAATTGAAGAATCAAATTGAATTTTAACAACTTCAGTATGTCCGGTAGATCCTGAGCATACTGATTCATAGGTTGGGTCGACTGCATGGCCACCAGCATAACCAACTGATGTCATCTGCACGCCTCGAAGAGACCAAAATTTTCTTTCTACTCCCCAGAAGCAGCCGGCTCCTAAAATAATTGATGCCGAGGATTTATCAGAACTGTAGTCAATAGGCTTGTTAAAAATTGTGTGTTGCATGATATTTAATATAGTCCTGTAATTGAGCATTCCCCAGAGCTAATAGCCTGGGCACCATTAATTGTTTCAAGTAACATTTTACCCTCATTATCAACACCTCTAAAAATGCCTACGATTTGTGTATGAGAATTTGTTTGAATATTAATTTCTAGATTTTGATGCATGCATCTATTTTCCCATGCTTGCTGCCAATCAGAATAACCATTTTCTTTGTAAGCAATTATTTTTTTAACAATTATATTAATAAGCTTCTCTCTTGGAAGTATATCTCCCAGATTACCTAAATCCCCCCACCACGATTCTTTTTTTTGTATTGAGTAATTAATACCTATACCAATGGTAAGCTCAATTTTGTCTTGCTCTATTTCAGACTCAATTAGAATTCCACAAATTTTCTTATTCTTAAGCAGGAGGTCATTGGGCCATTTCAATTGCGCATTTATTTTCTGCCCAGATGCTTCATCAAGAGCTTCAGCTATTAATAAACCAATAATCAAACTCAGGGCAGGGATCATAGATCTAGTTTGATATTTGATGCTTAAATATATGTTTCCACTCTCAGGGCTATGCCAAGTTTTACCGTGCCTACCTTTTCCTGCTGTTTGTTGCTCTGCCAGAACGACTAAAAATGGTTTTTTTAGCTGAGTTTTTCTGGCAAACACATTGGTTGAATCAATGGTTTTAAAAAAATAAATGTCTAAGCTATCTTGATTTAACCCATTTAAAACATCATTTTCTACTAATTTGCTCAAGTTCTTAATAATATGGTTGACTTCGATGCATTCTAGAACAAAAATAGCAACCTTGATATGGAGGAGTGGCCGAGTGGTTAAAGGCGGCAGACTGTAAATCTGTTCTCTACGAGTACGTTGGTTCGAATCCAGCCTCCTCCACCATTCATATTAATATTTACCGTAAAAAAAGGTTGAGTTTATCGTTTTTTAAAGAGATAATACGCCACCTAAATTTTGGATGCTGTAATTCGGGCTCATATAGCTCAGCGGTAGAGCACTTGCTTGGTAAGTAAGAGGTCACCGGTTCAAGTCCGGTTATGAGCTCCATTTTAGGTAGATTTTTGAGTTAATTTAAAAGCATAGAGAGGCAAGAAATGGCTAGAGAAAAATACGAAAGAACGTTACCCCATGTAAATGTGGGAACAATTGGTCACGTTGATCATGGTAAAACTACATTAACAGCTGCCTTAACAAAGGTCGCTTCTGAGGTTTATGGTGGTGATGTTATCGATTTTGCAAATATTGATAATGCACCTGAAGAAAGAGAGCGTGGTATTACTATTGCCACATCTCACGTTGAATACGTTTCTAGTATTAGGCATTATGCTCACGTTGACTGTCCAGGACATGCTGATTATGTAAAAAACATGATCACTGGTGCTGCTCAGATGGATGGAGCCATATTGGTTGTAAGCGCAGCAGACGGTCCAATGCCTCAAACAAGAGAACACATTCTTCTTGCTAAGCAAGTTGGTGTTCCAAAGATAGTTGTATTTTTAAATAAAGCAGATCAGGTTGATGATGCTGAACTACAAGAGCTTGTAGAGATGGAAATCAGAGAACTGCTAGATATGTATGACTTCCCAGGTGATGACACCCCTATTATCGTTGGTAGCGCTCTAAAAGCATTGGAAGGTGATACTTCAGACATTGGAGTGCCAGCTGTACAAAAATTAATTGAAGCGCTGGATTCATTTGTTCCAGAGCCTGCAAGGGAAATTGAAAAACCTTTCTTAATGCCTGTTGAAGATGTCTTCACTATTTCAGGAAGAGGAACTGTTGTCACAGGAAGAATTGAGCAAGGAATTGTGAAAACCGGAGATCCTATTGAGATCGTTGGTATTACAGACACAACAAAAACAACCTGTACAGGCGTTGAAATGTTCAGAAAATCATTAGACGAAGGTCGTGCTGGTGAGAATTGTGGAGTTCTTTTAAGAGGTGTGGAAAGAGATGATGTTGAAAGAGGCCAGGTACTATGTGCTCCAGGCTCCATTAGCCCTCATACAGAATTTGAAGCAGAAATTTACGTGCTAAGCAAAGAAGAGGGCGGAAGACATACCCCTTTCTTTAGTAACTACAGACCTCAGTTCTACTTCAGAACTACTGATGTAACAGGTGCATGTGCATTACCCGAAGGCGTTGAAATGGTTATGCCTGGTGATAACATTAAAATGACAGTTACATTGATTGCTCCAATTGCTATGGAAGAAGGATTAAAATTTGCAATCAGAGAAGGCGGCCGAACAGTCGGAGCCGGTGTAGTAGCAAAGATTATTAAGTAATTAAACAATTTTACAATTGTGCCGAGATTAACGCTCGGCATTTTTGTCTCTATTTATAGGAGAAAATTTAGGCCAGTAGCTCAACTGGTAGAGCGACGGCCTCCAAAGCCGTAGGTTGAGGGTTCAAGTCCTTCCTGGCCTGCCAAGCATGGAGCTGGTTTAAATAAGAAATATGGCAAAGGGTAAAGCATCAAACATTGCCGATAAGATCAAGTGGCTCCTAGCCATGGGTATCTTTTCAGTGGCCGTTATTGGTAACGGTTATTATACTGAATTCGCATTCCTATACAGAGTGCTTGCAGTCGTTGCTTTATTTCTTGTAGCTCTTTTCATCCTTGCTAATACAGTATTTGGAAAAGGCGCAGTTAAATTGATGCGTGAATCTAGAACAGAAATGAGAAGAGTGGTTTGGCCATCGCGCGTTGAAACAACTCAAACTTTCATGGTTGTTTTTGGTTCTATAGTCGTTCTTTGTTTGTTTTTTTGGGCTCTTGAGTCCTTGTTGAGTTGGTTAACTAAGTTAATTTTAGGATAGTTATACAGTGAATTGGTACGTAATAATGGCATATTCCGGATACGAGCTTAAAGTCAAAGCTGCTATCGAAGAGCGCATTGCTCTTGCAGGTCTCGAAGACCAATTCGGAGAAATACTTGTCCCTACTGAATCAGTTGTGGAGTTGAAAAGCGGTGCCAAGAAAAAGACAGAAAGAAAATTCTTCCCGGGCTACATCTTAATTGAAATGGAAATGAATGATGATACCTGGCAGCTTGTTAAGCATACGCCTAGAGTTAGCACTTTTGTTGGTGGTAAGAAAGACAAACCATCTTCAATTTCAAAAAGTGATGTAGACAATATTTTAAATAGGATGGTAGTTGGTGAGGAAGCTCCAAGACCAAAAACATTATTTGAGCCTGGTGAAGTTATTAGAGTTTGCGATGGTCCTTTCAATGATTTTAATGGTGTTGTCGAAGATGTTGATTATGAAAGAAGTATGGTCAAAGTCTCAGTACAAATCCTTGGTCGATCCACTCCTGTTCAATTAGACTTCATGCAAATCGAGAAAACATAATGGCAAAGAAAGTAGCAACAATTTTAAAACTTCAAATTCCAGCAGGCGAAGCAAATCCTAGTCCCCCAGTCGGGCCGGCCCTTGGTCAAGCAGCAGTAAATATTATGGATTTTTGTAATGCATTTAATGCAGAAACCTCAGGAACAGAGAAAGGTCTTCCATTGCCTGTTGTTATAACTGTTTACGAGGATAAATCTTTTACATTTGAAGTAAAATCTCCTCCCGCAGCCGTTCTTATTAGAAAGGCCTTAGGCATCACTAAAGGAAGCGGCGTTCCAAACAGAGAAAAAGTTGGAACAATTACCAGAGCCCAACTTGAAGAGATTGTGACAATGAAACAAAAAGATTTAAATGCTAATAGCATGGATCAAGCCGTAAAAATTATTGAAGGCACAGCTCGAAGCATGGGAGTAGAGGTTAAATAATGACTAAGCTAACGAAAAAGAAAAAACAATTATTGGAACTAGTAAATCCAGAGAACACCTATTCTCTAGACGAAGCTATGACTATTTTTCAAACAGTCAAATCTACAAAATTTGATGAGTCTATTGATATTGCCTTAAGACTTGGCATTGATGCTGGTAAATCAGATCAAAACGTTAGAGGTGCAATTACTCTTCCGCATTCCCTCGGCAAGACAGTCTCAGTAGCAGTTTTTGCAGATGGAGATCAGGCAAAAGAAGCCACAGAAGCTGGTGCAGAGTTTGTTGGTATGGATGATCTAGCTGAAAAATTCAAAAAAGAAGAGATTTCGGTTGACGTTGTCATTTCCACGCAAGCCGCAATGAAAGTTGTTGGTCAGCTTGGTCAGGTTCTTGGTCCAAAGGGCCTAATGCCAAATCCAAAAACTGGGACTGTTACTGAAAAGGTTGCAGATGCAATTAAAAATGCTAAATCTGGGCAAGTTAGATTCAGGACAGATAAGAATGGAATTTTGCATGGATGCATAGGTAAAGTTTCCTTTTCTTCAAATCAAATTCAAGAAAATGCAGCGGCAATGCTGGAAGAGGTTAAAAAATTAAAACCTGCTACTGCAAAAGGTGTATACATTCATAGTGTTGCTTTGAGTAGCACAATGGGACCAGGGGTAAAAGTCGCTCCTGCTTCTTTAACTTTATAGATTTTAGGGTCATTTGACCCTAGATTGTTGCGTTTATCGCAGCCGTCAAAGACCGTAGGTGCGAAAGCTTAATTTCCTACGTAGGTGGTGTTCAAATTGCGAATGCGGTTTGTCACTGATTTAGCCGAAAGGCATTAATAGGAGAATTGCTGTGGCGTTAGCTAGAGAAGATAAAGAGAGAATAGTTCAGGAAGTTAAGGAAGTTTCGGCTTCTGCATCTTCACTTGTGATTTCAGATGCCAGAGGCCTTAAGGTTTCTGAGTTAACTGAGATTAGAAGACAGGGAACAGAATCTGGAGTTCATATCCAGGTGATAAAAAACTCACTTGCAAAATTGGCATTTGAAGGAACTGACTTTGGTTGTACCGATGAAGTTTTAACAGGTCCCTCACTTTTTGCATTCTCATATGCTGAGCCAGGTGCGGCAGCTAAGATGTTAAAAACTTACGCTCAGAACTTTGAAGCTCTTGAGATCAAAGCTTTGGTGGTAGAAGGGCAACTTCTTGATGGAGCGCAAATAGATGTTTTAGCATCATTGCCTTCAAGAGAAGAGGCATTAACTCTTATCGCTTCCGTGCTACAAGCACCAATTAGCAAATTTGCAACACTTCTTAATGAAGTGCCTACCAAGTTAGCTAGGGTTCTTGCTGCAGTTCGTGACAATAAACAGGCAAACGCCTAAATCTAGGAGAAAAAAGATGGCAATATCTAAAGATGATATTTTAAGTTCGATTGAAGAGATGTCCGTTATGGACTTAGTTGATTTAATTTCAGCTATTGAAGAAAAATTCGGAGTAACTGCTGCTGCTGCTGTAGCTGCTGCCCCTGCTGCCGCAGGTGGTGGAGAAGCTGCTGCGGAAGAGCAAACTGATTTCGATGTTGTATTAACTGCAGCTGGCGATCAGAAAGTTCAAGCAATTAAAGCTGTAAGAGCAATCACTGGCTTAGGTCTTAAAGAAGCTAAAGATCTAGTTGATGGAGCTCCTAACACCTTAAAAGAAGGCGTTAGTAAAGCTGATGCTGAAGACATGCTTAAGCAGCTTATAGAAGCTGGAGCAACTGCAGAACTTAAGTAAGTCTGTAATTTAAATCATATTTTAAGGGCGACATATGTCATATAGCTATACAGAAAAAAGAAGAATTAGAAAAAACTTTGGAAGACTCCCAAAAGTCATGGAGCTTCCTAAACTTATCAAGACCCAACTGGACTCTTATACACAATTCCTTCAACAGCATGTTGAGGTTGGTGCAAGAGAAAACAAAGGTTTAGAAGAAGTTTTTCAGACCCTTTTTCCTATTACTAGCGTATCTGGCAATGCAGCCCTTGAGTATGTTTCTTATGAATTAGGCAAGCCTGGATATACAGTCCAAGAATGTTTGATTCAAGGTCTAAGTTATTCTGCGCCTCTCAGGATAACAGTGCGTTTGGTTATCTACGATAGAGAAACAAACTTCCAGGACGTTAAAGATGTAAAAGAAGGCGAAGTATTTATGGGAGAGGTTCCTTTAATGACCGAAAACGGATCATTTGTAATCAATGGAACAGAGCGAGTAGTGGTTAATCAACTCCACAGATCTCCTGGTGTATTTTATGATCACGATAAAGGCAAAACCCATTCATCTGGCAAGGTCTTATATTCTGCAAGAATTATTCCTTACAGAGGCTCTTGGTTAGATTTTGAGTTTGATCCTAAGGATAATTTATTTTGTAGAATTGATAGACGAAGAAAAATTCCTGCCACTATTATTCTGAAAGCCTTAGATATGGGCACTGAAGAAATTCTTAAAAATTTCTATGAAATTGATAATGTTCATGTTGAGAAAGAAGGAATTAGCATTGAACTCATACCCTCACGACTTCGTGGGCAGACGTTACCTGTCGATTTAAAAATTAAAACTAAAGTTATAGTTGAAGCTAACAAAAGAATAACTGCTAGACATGTTAGAGAGTTAGAGCAAGCAAATATCTCTTCCTTAAAAGTTGCCGATGATTTCTTGATAGGTAAAGTCCTTGCTAAGGATATTTTTAACCAGGAAACTGGAGAAGTGTTGATTCCGGCTAATACCGAAATAGATGTCACTGTGATTGAGGCCTTAAGGGAATCGAAGGTCGAGGAATTACATTGTTTATATATCAATGATCTAGATAAAGGGCCATACATTTCAACAACCCTAAGAGCAGATCCTACATCTAATAAATTAGAGGCTTTGGTCGAGATTTATAGAATGATGAGACCCGGTGAGCCGCCAACCAAAGATTCTGCAGAGCAACTATTCCAAAATCTATTTTTTAACCCCGAAAGATATGACCTTTCAGAAGTTGGAAGAATGAAGTTTAATCGAAGATTAAAAATTGATTCTGAAAAAGAAACACCAGGCATATTAGACATAGATGATATTTTGGGTGTCATGCAAGGCATTGTAAATATTAGAGATGGCCATGATACTGTCGATGATATCGATCATCTAGGGAACAGAAGAGTTAGATCCGTTGGAGAGATGACGGCTAATCAGTTCAGAGTGGGTTTAATAAGAGTAGAAAGAGCGGTTAGAGAAAGACTGAGTATGGCGGAAGCTGATGAGCTCGGACCCCAAGACTTAATTAATGCTAAACCAGTGACTGCTGCAATCAAAGAATTCTTTGGGTCTAGTCAACTATCTCAGTTCATGGATCAGAATAATCCATTATCTGAAATAACGCATAAAAGAAGAGTTTCTGCTTTAGGGCCTGGAGGTCTAACAAGGGAGAGAGCTGGTTTTGAAGTAAGAGATGTTCATCCAACCCATTATGGAAGACTTTGCCCGATTGAAACCCCTGAAGGTCCAAACATTGGGCTGATTAATTCATTTGCATGTTACTCGCGAACTAATTCATATGGCTTTATCGAAAGTCCTTATCGTAAAGTAATTAACAGTAAAGTTACCAATGAGATTATCTTTCTTTCAGCTATCGATGAAGCTGAGCATGTAATTGCTCAGGCAAATGCTGTGCTTGATAAGGCTGGTAAGTTTTCAGATGATCTTGTTCCTGTTCGTCACAATGGTGATTCTGCGCTCATGAGTCCAGAGAGAATTGATCTAATGGATGTTGCGCCTCAGCAAGTAGTTTCTGTTGCAGCCTCGTTAATTCCTTTTCTTGAGCACGATGATGCCAACAGAGCATTAATGGGATCAAACATGATGCGTCAAGCTGTGCCTGTATTAAAGCCAGAAAAACCATTGGTTGGAACTGGATTTGAAACAATTGTTGCTGGAGACTCGGGTGTTTGTGTCGTCTCAAAAAATAATGGCGTTGTGGAAAATGTTGATGCTGCAAGAATAGTAGTCCGTGTAACTGACTCTAAAAATTCAAACAACGCAGTAGATATTTATAATCTTACAAAATATACGCGGTCAAACCAAAACACATGCATCAATCAAAGACCATTGGTTTCAGTGGGCGATAAAGTAAAATTTGGTGATATTTTAGCTGATGGACCATCAGTAGATAACGGAGAGCTTGCTTTAGGCCAGAATATTCGAATTGCTTTCATGCCATGGAATGGATACAACTTTGAAGATTCAATTTTAATGTCGGAGAAGGTATCCAGAGAAGATAGGTTCACCTCCATCCATATTCAAGAGCTCACTTGTATTTCAAGAGATACAAAACTGGGTTCTGAAGAGATTACTTCAGATATTCCTAATGTAGGAGAAGGCTCTTTAGGTAAGCTTGATGAATGCGGCATGGTATATGTCGGAGCGGAAGTAAAAGCTGGGGATATTCTAGTTGGAAAAATTACTCCTAAAGGCGAGACACAGCTATCTCCTGAGGAAAAACTATTGCGTGCAATATTTGGAGAGAAAGCTTCAGATGTCAAAGACACATCCTTAAGAGTCCCTTCAAGTATCAACGGAACAGTTATTGGTGTTGAAGTCTTTACAAGAGACGGCTTGGAAAAAGATGATAGGACTAAATCAATTGAATTAGATCACTTAGCAGCCACCAAAAAGGATACCGATGACCAGGTAAATATAATTAATGATGCGACAAGAATTCGAATGGTTGATATTCTTAAAGGAGCTAAGGTTTCTAAAGGTCCAGGTCTGAAGAAAGGTGCAACTATTAGCGCAGAAGACCTTCAAGAACTTACATTAGACGACATGCTATCTATCAGAGCAGCTGATGATTCCACTAATGACAAAATTGAAGATACTGAAAAAGCTTTAAAACTTTACTTAAAAGATATCGAAGAGAGTTTTCAAGAGAAAAAACAAAAAATTATTCGAGGGCATGACCTTGCTCCTGGCGTAATTAAAATTGTTAAAGTCTATCTTGCTGTGAAAAGAAGAATACAGCCAGGTGACAAAATGGCTGGAAGACATGGTAACAAAGGTGTTATCTCGGAGATCATGCCTATCGAGGACATGCCATACGACACTGAAGGTAACCCAGTGGATATCGTTTTAAATCCATTAGGTGTTCCATCTCGAATGAACGTTGGACAGGTCTTAGAGACTCACATGGGTGCAGCTGCCAAAGGTATTGGTCAGAAAATTAATAAAATGATTAAAGATAAGGCCAAAGCAGATGAGCTTAGAAAATATCTAGATGTTTTATACAACAAAAACGCTACTATTAAAGAAGACTTAAATTCTTTTAATAATTCAGAGATACAAACTTTAGCTGAAAATCTTCAGGATGGTCTTCCAATTGCCACTCCTGTTTTTGATGGCGCCAAGGAATCAGAGATTAAAGAGCTTCTTAAGCTTGCAGATCTTCCCGAGTCAGGACAGTTAACCTTATTTGATGGTAGAAGTGGCAGGCAGTTTGAAAGACCTGTAACTGTTGGCTATATGTACATGATTAAACTCAACCATTTGGTTGACGATAAAATGCATGCTAGATCCACTGGTTCATACAGCTTAGTTACTCAGCAGCCTCTTGGAGGCAAAGCTCAGTTTGGTGGCCAACGATTTGGTGAAATGGAAGTATGGGCGCTGGAGGCTTATGGAGCTTCTTATACATTACAAGAAATGCTCACAGTTAAGTCAGATGACGTAGCTGGTAGAACTAAGATGTATAAAAATATCGTAGATGGAAATTACCAAATGGATGCCAATATCCCTGAGTCATTTAATGTGCTTACAAAAGAAATTAGATCGCTTGGAATAAACCTAGAATTAGATTCTGAAAATTAGGAGAAATAATTGAAAGATTTACTAAACTCATTAAGAACTAAGCAGGAAGACTTTACTTCAATTACTGCTGGTTTAGCTTCTCCACAAATGGTCCGATCTTGGTCATTTGGCGAGGTTAAGAAACCTGAAACTATAAATTATCGAACATTTAAACCTGAAAGAGATGGTTTGTTCTGTGCCAAAATTTTTGGACCGGTCAAAGATTATGAGTGCATTTGTGGCAAATACAAACGGATGAAACACAGAGGTGTTGTTTGTGAAAAATGTGGAGTAGAGGTTACTTTAGCCAAGGTTCGCAGGGACAGAATGGGTCACATTGAGCTTGCAGCTCCAGTTGCTCATATATGGTTTTTAAAATCACTCCCTTCCAGAATTGGATTGCTGCTTGATATTACTCTAAGGGAAATTGAGCGTGTTCTATACTTTGAAAGCTATATTGTTACAGACCCAGGTATAACAGAGCTTGAGAAGTGCCAGATATTAACAGAAGAGGAGTACGTTGAAGCCTTTGATGAGTATGGAGATGAATTTACAGCTTCCATGGGCGCTGAGGCAGTCCAAATGCTGCTTCAGGAATTAGATTTAGCCGAAGAGATCAGAATCATAAGAGAAGAGGTTCCTCAAACGAACTCAGAAACTAAGCTTAAAAAATTATCTAAACGCTTAAAACTACTCGAAGCATTCAACGAATCTGGCAATAAACCAGAATGGATGATCATGAATGTTCTCCCTATATTACCTCCAGACCTCAGACCTTTAGTTCCTCTTGAGGGCGGACGTTTTGCAACCTCTGATTTAAATGACTTGTATAGAAGAGTTATTAACAGAAATAACAGATTAAAAAGATTATTAGAGCTAAGCGCCCCTGATATTATTGTTAGAAATGAAAAACGTATGTTGCAAGAGAGCGTTGATGCGCTTCTTGATAACGGCAGACGAGGAAGAGTTATAACAGGGACTAATAAACGACCTTTGAAATCTCTTGCAGATATGATCAAGGGCAAAGGCGGTCGATTTAGACAAAACCTTCTTGGAAAGCGAGTAGATTATTCTGGAAGATCCGTTATTGTTGCTGGCCCTAATCTAAAGTTACATCAGTGTGGGTTGCCAAAGAAAATGGCGCTAGAACTATTTAAGCCATATGTGTATGGAAAGCTAGAGCAAAAAGAGTTAGCTACCACTATTAAGGCAGCAAAGAAACTTGTTGAAAGAGAAACTCCTGAAGTATGGGAAATATTAGAAGAAGTTATTAGAGAACATCCGATTCTTTTAAACAGAGCCCCCACTTTGCATAGACTGGGCATTCAAGCATTTGAACCATTGCTTGTGGAAGGCAAGGCTATTCAGCTTCATCCATTAGTTTGTGTAGCTTTTAATGCTGACTTTGATGGTGATCAGATGGCTGTTCACGTTCCATTATCAATTGAAGCTCAGCTAGAAGCCAGAGCTTTAATGATGTCTACAAATAATATTCTTTCTCCTGCAAACGGCGAGCCTATTATCAATCCAACTCAAGATATCATTCTTGGTCTTTATTATATGACGCGTGACAAGGTTAATGTTAAAGGTGATGGAAGAGTATTCAGTAATCCCGATGAAGTACTTCGAGCTTATGAGTCAGAAACATTGGATATTCATGCAAATATTAAATGCAGAATTACTAATGCTGATAAAGGAACATTTTTAGAAGAAACAACTGTTGGTAGAATTCTTGTGTGGAGAATAACTCCGATCGAAGTTGGATTCGACAATGTTAACAAAACTCTTGATAAGAAATCTGTCTCAAAATTGATTGATATCTCATACAGAAAGGCTGGTTTGAAA
>Ga0008649_10002864_pt1 | contig 12184 bp, 7 predicted proteins | sample SaaInlV_130m_DNA_2_FD_66601 | JGI IMG/M metagenome (GOLD analysis project Ga0008649, IMG submission 66601) | Marine microbial communities from expanding oxygen minimum zones in the Saanich Inlet - SI037_S2LV_130m_DNA | ecosystem: Environmental > Aquatic > Marine > Intertidal zone ... | reverse complement strand
CGAAGATGTGCAGAAGGCCTACGATATGTATTCCGATCAGTCGTATGGCGTTATCAAGGTTGTGATGGATGTGAACGGTGGCGGAGCGTAGGGCGTGGCGTTAGCGTTAGTTGCGCTCTTCCCCTCCAGCTCCCCAGATCCGGGGTAGGTGGTTCTGATTTTAGAGAGACCTCTCGTCGTTTTGACGAGAGGTCTTTTTTTGTTTGGTGGGTATGGCTTAGAGGGTTTGCGTGGGAGCGATAGATCCTGAAAATGAATCCAGAGTGACAGTGTGGGTGGGCGGCTGGGTGTGTGGTTGAGGTTGGGTTTTGTTGGCTTCGTAGCGGGATTTGGCCACCCCTGACCTAGGTCTCTCGGCGTTGCTAGGGACGTGGGTGTTGGGTGATTTTTGTTACGAGAAGTACTCCGGCGATTCGTCTCTCGGTGCTGTTGCGCCTGTGAAGTCGAGTTGTTGCCACATTTCGTATAGGACGACTGCAACTGCGTTCGACAGGTTGATGCTGCGATTTGCTGGCATCATCGGAATTTTTAGTCGTTTGTCGTTTTCAAATAGTTCAGTGATTGATTCTGGCAATCCGCGGCTTTCAGATCCGAAAACGACTGTGTCACCGTCTTGAAATTCGACCGAGTTGTACGAGGTTGTGGCGTGAGATGTGGTGGCAAACATTCTGGTTGGGTCGACAGCATCGAGTAGTGCATCGAACGATTTGTGAACCGTAACGATTGCTAAGTGCTTATAGTCGAGCGAGGCTCTTCGTAGAGCGTGTTCGGTGAGTTCAAATCCGAGTGGTTCAACGAGGTGTAGGTTCGCTCCGGTGTTAGCACACAGCCTGATTATGTTGCCGGAGTTTTGCGGTATTTCGGGGGCTACAAGTGCCACGTTGAAGGGCATGTGTTTTGCGTTCTCAGGAAGTGAGGTTGTTGGTGGGAGTTGGTGGCAGAATCTTAACTCCAGATGGTGATTTCGTTGGCTGGGGTTCGTTTGCGTTCGGATTTATTTTCTTCAGAGTCTGATGGGTAGCCGATGTAGAGCGCACCGACGATGTCCCAATCGGGTTCCGCTCCGATGGTGGTATCGATGGGTGCGAGGCAGGGCTTTCCGGTGCTCCAGCCAACTCCGATTCCTAGCGATTGGGCGGCGAGCATAAGATTTTGAACTGCACACGAGGTTGCTGAATAGTTCTCGCGGGTCATTTCGTCGTCACGCCCTTCGACGGAGTAGACGTACATGAAGGCTGGTGCGTCGAGTATTTCTTGCTGGGCGTCTTTTGCACTTGTTTCGCGGCGCGCTGAGTTCGGGTTTTTGACATTTTCGTATGTCCAGTCGTGAACAATTTGCCCGACCTTTTTACGCATATCACCGTCTTTTTCAAGCACGATGAATCGCCATGGCTCGGTGGTTCGGTGATTTGGTGCCCATGTTGCGGCTTCGATCATTAGTTCGAGCGCGGAGTTGGAGACGAGATCTTCAGTGAAATCGCGTACGGTTCGGCGGGCTTTGATTGAGTCGATGACCAATTTATTCTCCGTTTAGTTTGTTCTTTTAAGGGTAAGCGTACAGGTGATTTATTGGAGTCTGGGTGGGTGGATTTGGGAGGCGAAGTGTTGATTCTAAAATGGGTTAGAGGTGGTTGCTTGTTGGTGATATGAACTACGAATCGAGCGAGTTTGCCCAGTCGTCTTGCGAGGGAAGGCTGGTGGGGTTGTCGGCGCGTTGTAGGTAGAACTCGTGCATCGGAAGGTATTTTTCGTACGAGGAGCGTAGTTCGGGAATGGCGTCCTCTGAAGCGTCGATACGAATATCGATTGCGAATTTTTCACCGGGTGATCCCACGATCAGGCAGGCAGATCGTTCGTTGAGGTGAGAGCCTTCGGTTCCGGCTTGCCCGCCTGCTTGTTTACCTGAATCGAGTGCTGAGAGAAGTCGATTGGCGAGGTTAGGGTATGGGGCGCTCGCAGTCGTGGGGTTTTCAAACCCGTTGACCATTGCTGAGAGGACGTTGTCGTTTGCTAAGAAGTTTCCAACGGCGGTGCAGTCGTTGCCGTTGAGATGTCCGCCTACGGGCTTTATGTTGGCTCCTGAGTGAACAAGTGGATCGCCTTTTGGAAGCATGAGGGCGACTTGGCGAAACTCGGTGTGTTCGTCTTTGGCGAGTGATTCCATGAAGGCTTGAACCGGATCTGTACCGTCTTCAATAAGTTCCATGATTTCTTCGGCTATCGCCGGGTTCGTCGATGCTTGTGTTGTGGAGACGGCTATTCCGGGAAGGATTTTCGGGCATGTTGCGCCGACGGCGAGCGAGTAGGTCGCTATGGCGATTCCCAGCTCGCCAGTTTTAGGATCTCGGCCAAGGATGGTGAAAGTCATGCCGGTTATTTTATTCGTTATGTTCAGGCTTGAACGGTTATCAGGAGATTGGCTGGACAATTGAATAGGTTTTACGCTTTGCCCCATTGGTGACCGATTGCATTTAGTTATGCGACGACCAGAAGCACTACAAACACGCCACCAATCATCACTCTAGTTGAATTGTGGTGCTGTTGGCATTGTGCTGTGTGAGACTGGCATCGGTGTCGAGTTCGACAGGAGCGATTTGAAGATCGGAGATTGTTCCATTTTCGATCTTTTCGTGAAAGTTGTTAGCCTCAATCCGGAAAGCGACTACGTTTTTATAGCCTTTACCAGTGGTGATGATCGTTACTTCGGTTTGTTGATTGGCTGTGGGAACTGCTAATTCCATCTTGCCGGATCCGTCTTTCGGTGCGAGCTAGACGTACCTCTCTGGTCAACTGTTGGAGAGTTGGCGGCTTGATTGGTGGCATTAATAGTCATTGAGATCGCATATAATTTTCTTACGTTATTTTGGTGCCTGAATATCGGTGTCAGTGTCGAAATGTTGTTGGTTCAATGTTTATGAGAATCGTTTAGTGATAGTCAGACCTAGTCGAATGGTGCGAATTTAGGTTGCTGATTTTTCGCCGGCGATTGCGCTCGGATTTTTACCAGATGTTTGCCCTTGTTTTGGGCGTGCTGGTGATGACGACTATCTTGGCAGGTGCGCCGATGTATCTGAGTTCAATCGAGTCGCTGGGATTGCGTTCGACTCTCGTTACGCTTTCGGCGTCGCATCGAAATATGCAAATTGTGGTTGAAGAACTTCCTCTCACCGATATTTCTGTTACGTCGGCGACTGAACGTGTGGACTTGGCGCTGGGTGAACTTGGCGATCTGATTGTGGAAATTGGGCAGGAGTCGCACACTCGTCCACATTTATGGAGTACAGATGGCGAGTCCATTTTTGGCGGCCCGAATGCCGATATCGCAATTCTTCATCGTTTCGACGGCTTTCTTGATGAAGTAGATATCGTCGAAGGACGAGCACCACAGTCGACGGTTATTCAAGATGAGACCCACTTAGTCGCCGAAGTCGTTGTTCCAGTAGAACGCGCCGAACTTCTAGGAATTGGAGTTGGGAGCGAGATATGGCTCACGGCGAATCCGGTGGATCCACCGTATTTAGTAGCGAACATCGTCGGGTTATTCCAGACGAGAGATTTGGACGCTGAGTTCTGGTTGGGTTTGGGTCAAGAGGTTACTGAGCCTGGTCGACCGGGACCGACTGCTCGATTTATGTTGCCTCTGTTCTTTACTAGAGATGGGCTGTTTCGATCGGTTACTGGCGGTGCTGTTTCGATCGGGACAAATCGCTGGCTAGTTCAATTGGACGCTGATTTGCTCGAACGACAGAGTCCGGCATTTACGGCGGCACAGGTCGAATCGGTTAGTCAGGAGCTTCGGCGTAGCTTACCCGAGTCGAAGGCTATTTCTGCACTGGAGAATCCGCTCAAAGCGCTTGGTCAGAAGATCGCTTTTGCTCGGATTCCAACATTGATGATGGGTGGCGTTCTTCTGATTGCTGCTGGGTACTACTCGATCATGGCGGCGGGGGCGTTGACGGCGGGGCGACGAGTCGACACAGCGCGGATGTGGGCTCGCGGTTCAGGGCGACGGCAGGTGGCGGTCATGTTCTTATTCGAGTCGCTGCTGCTCGTTGTGTTGCCGGCACTGCTGGCGCCGTTTATTGCGTTTGGGGCTATCAACCTGATTGGGATGATGCCTGAGTATGAAGCCATTGCGCTCGGTTCGAGCATGCCTGTATTTCTGACTTGGAAGGCGTTTGCGTGGGCGTTGTTCGGTGCTGGGGTTGTTATCGCCTACATGCAGTGGGCTGTATGGAAGGGCGGTGGGCGCGCTATAGGATCGGAGCAGATATCGAGTCGTAAGGTGGAAGGTAAGCCTTTCTTCCAGCGGCAGTATCTCGATTTATTATTCTTTATTTTCGGTGGTGTGATTCTTTGGGATTTGTCGACCGAGTCTTCAGTGGCGACTGCTAAAGAGGGTGGCGAACAGATCGTCACGGTGAACCCGTTATTGGTCTTCGCTCCGGCGATTTTCTTGGGTGTTGCGGTGATGCTTTCGATGAGGGTGTTGCCGCCGGTGGCACGGATTATTTCTAGTGCGTTAACTAGGAAAGGACCTGCATGGGCTCACTTAACTTCGGCGTTGTTCGCCCGAGTTCCACTTACTTACGCGTGGCCTGCGGCGATTGTTGGGATGGCGGCTGGGACTGCCATGCTTTCGGCTACGGTGGCAGCGACATTGCAGCAGGGTTCTGTCGATCAATCGGGGTACGAGGTTGGGGCTGATCTTAGATTATTCCCGGTTGATTTGAATGCTGGATCTCGAAGTGCTGTGCTACAAAACGTACGTGGTGTTGCTGATGTTGAAGACGTTTCGAGTGGACTTAGAACTACAGGAAATGTTCGTATTGGCGGGCAGGGTGCTCCGTTCGAGTTCCTTGCGATTGAACCGGATAAGTTTGCGGAAATTGGCGTGTTTAGAGGCGATTACGCGGAATCTAATCTTGTTGAGATTGTTAAGGCTTTGGATGCTGAGGCTGAGCTTGAGCCGCTGGTAATTCCTGAATCGGTCGCTCGCATCGGGTATCGAATGCGGGCTGACGTACTTCAGCAGCGGATTCGGGCGAGCATGAGGCTGATCGATGCAAATGGCTTGTCGCACACTATCGATCTAGGCCCGATCACAAGCCGCGATTGGCAGATTCGGATGGGGCGGATTCCGACGATTGCGGTACGGCCGGTTGAGGTGGTGGGGCTTACGTTCTTTGAGTTGACTCCCGATGAACTTGGTACGCAGGTGAGTATTCAGATCGACGATTTGATGTACGAAGTCGCAGGGGAATCGAATTTGGTCGTGGTTGAGGAGTTCGCAAGCGACGCTGGGGAGTGGAATCCGTTGGCGTCGTCCGAAGGGTTCGACACGGAAACTGAGTCGTTTACTTATGTTCGTAGTATCGATGGCGAGCGACGTTCCGATACTGGATTACAGATCAATCTTGGAATCGGTACCGACCAGGGTGTTCGAGGTGCGGTTCGATCGATATCGACGACGATACCAATCTTGTTTAGCCGGACGGCACTTGAAGCAAACAATTTGATCATTGGAGATACGACGGTCATTCATGTGTTCGGGCGTTCGATTCCAGTTGAGATTGTTGGTGTCAGTGAGTTATTTCCGACTCTTAGTCCTGACGATGGGGGCTTTGGAGTAGTTGATGTTTCTCAGTTGTGGGTGCATTTGGCGTTGAGCAGTGCTAACTCCGCTGGAGTTGCTGCGGAAATGTTTATTGGAATCGACGATGCGCCTAGCGCTGCGACCATTGATGCTATTTCTTCTACCGTTGGGGGGCTTCATAGCGTCGTGGAACGAGAAGAGATTCAACGATCTTCGGTTGTAACTCCGTTAGCGGTTGCTGGCTGGCGAGGTGCTTCGATCGTGACGGCGATTCTCGCGGTTGCATTAGCGGTTCTCGGTTATCTTACGTTCGCTCCTATGCGACCTGCTGGAGATCATTTCAATTTGGCTGTGCTGCGATCGATGGGTGTGAGAAAACGTGGGTTAGTGGTTATTAGTGTTGTTGAGCAATTGGTGATATTGATTGTTGGGATTGCTGCCGGTGTTGGTACCGGTTTGATTATGGCGCGTATTGCTGTCGACACTGCTTCTCAGACAGATTCGAATGTTAATTCATTGCCGCCGATAGTTTTCGAGACTAACTGGAACTACATGGTCGGCTTGATTGGCGCTCTAGCTGTTGTTTCGGTGTTGATGGTCATTTCCGATTCGATTGCTGTTCGACGAATTAACGTTGCAAATATGGTTCGAACTTCAGGGAAGAGTGGCTGATATGGGACCCCGAGCATTCTTTGAATTTGTTGGTCGGCGGACGCGCTCGCACTGGCCAATGTTGGCGGTGGTTTCTGTTGGTGTTGTTGCGGCGGTTGTGACGATTGCTGCTAGCGTAATTTATTTTGATTCGCTTGGTGATATAGCTCTGGAACGCGAGATATTGACCGATGGTGAAGCTAACCACGACATTGTTATTACAGGCAGGGAGACCAATGTTGATCCACTAACGAATGGTGACATTCTTGGTTTGGTTGATCGGACTGTGCGAGAAGTTTCGTCGTCGATAATCACCGGTTCCACCATTACTTACGGTTCGCCTACCTTGATTATTGATGCTCCAGAAGGGACTGACAGTTCGTGGCGTGCGGTGTTGATGAGTGCACCTGACATGCAATCGAATTCGGTTCTGACGTCGGGTGCTTGGCCATCTCAGCAAACTGGTGAAGGTAGTGCTGGTCAGTTGTTGATTGAGGTGGCTTTGGATGAAGATGCGGCCGAAGGGTTTGGGCTTTCTGTTGGTGATGTTGTTCAGGTTGCGCCGTTTTGGGACGATGTGAACGATTCGATGACCGTTCTGATTTCCGGTACGTACTCTCGTGCTGATGCCGCAGTAGGGTTTTGGACAGATATCGACCGTCAATATGGGCTTGATGATAATGATTTAAAGTTCTTGCCGCTTGTGCCGGCACCGGGCGTATTCGAATCGGTGGTGGCGCCTTATTTGCCTGGAATGACGGTCAAATATTTCTGGCGGTATCAAGTCGATTCAGGTCTGGTGAAAGCTTCAGAGACGAAGAAGCTGTTGCTCGGGTTTGACGAGATAAAGGCACAACTTCAACCTCAAATCGGCAGCTATTCGCAGGATATTCCGCTTAAGGATGTACTTTTGCGTAACCAGCAACAGACGTTCTTCAGTCGGTTGCCTATGACGGTTGTGTTCTCGGTTATTGCGGCGGTAGTTCTTTATTTTGTTGGCACGATGTCTATCTTGATGGTCGAGACGCAGCGAGACGATATCGCTCGGTTGCGTACTCGGGCGGCGACAGCGAAGCAGGTGGTTGGCGCGTTCATTATTGAAGGCGCTATCGTGGCTTTGTTGGCGATTTTACTTGCACCCCCGCTAGCTGCGCTTATGGTGAAGTGGATTGGCGTGATTCCGCTTTTCAGTGAGCTTAACGGTGGTAATCCGCTTCCAGTGAGTCTTGGTCAAACTGCTTACGTGGTGTCAGTTATCACGGGTCTAGCGGGTTTCCTTGCGATGGTCATTCCTGCGTCGATGGCGGCGAAGCGTACGGTCGTTTCGAGTGTGCGTGAGTCGACTCGACCCACAGCGCAGGGTGCGATGCAGAAGTACTACCTTGATGTGGCGTTGTTTGGGCTGCTGCTTGTGTTCGCTTCGCAATTGACTAGCGAAGGTTCGTTCGTCGACGTGCCAGGTGTTGGTGCGGCTTCGGTCGACAAGATAAATGTTGCTATGCCTGCTCTTGTTTTGGCATTTGGTGGATTTGTAGCACTTCGTTTATTCCCCGCGATGGTAGAAGTGGTTGCTCGGTTGACTTCTTTGCCTAAAATTTCCTCATTGGTTTCGCCGGCTGTCACGCTCGTGTTGTGGCAGATGGCGCGTAATCCTCGCCACTATTCTCGGTTGTCGTTGTTGATGATTTTGACAGCCGGTTTAGGAGTGTTCGCTTCGAGTTTTGCTGGGACGCTTGATGTTAGTGCGGCGGATCGAGCGCGTTATCAATCCGGATCTGACCTTAGAGTGAACGGTGTTTCATACACTAATAGAGTTCAGGCTGGAGAAACTTTTAACCGAATTGCGGGGACACCAGGTGTCGAGACCGCGGCTCCTGCGTTTAGGGCCGTCGGAGTAGATCTTACGGCTGATGTTGGTAGTACTTTTACTTATCTAGGAGTCGATCCTCAGTCAATGGCAGATATCGCATGGTTTAGGGATGATTTTTCCTCTATATCTTTGAGCGACCAGATGGATCGACTTTCAGAATCTAGCTCAGGCATTTCTATTCCACCGGATGCTCGTTGGATCAGTCTGAAAGTTCGCCCAACTGTTCGACGTGCGGACTCCCGTGTTTCAGCACGTCTAAGCGATTCTACCGGGCGATTATTCACATTAAATCTAGGATCACTGTTACCACGATCCGCTGCAAAAATAATCTCAGACAAAGATATAAATAAGACTTTTCTAGACAGTGCAGGTCCTGGGTATGGTGCCTCACCTCTTCATTTGGCAGTCCTCATAAACGATAAAGAAATCGCCGAAATCCTTGTCGATAATGGCGCCAATTTGGACCTGAATGCAAACGATGAAGATGCAGGTACCCCATTGCATTGGGCCGTTTATATGGGGAACAGAGAAATGGCCGAGTTCCTGATCGATCAGGGAGCTGATGTAAACGCAAAGAATAAAACCGGCTATAGGCCGATTGATTTTGCATCAGAGGGTTTTGTTAGACCTGAATGGTTTGATCAAGAAAACTCTGTTTTCACACTTCCAAACTTACAGACAGATACCGACGTAAACTCTGATTTCCTGAAGATCGATCCAGCACCTACAATTTTTACACTTCAAAGCCTATTAGATGTTGGTTTCAAGCTTAATAAATCTTATTCAGTATTGAATCTTGATGGCGCAACCGAGGCATTCCATGGCTTTTATGGGCCAGATCCTTACAGCAGGCTAGAGTATGAAGTACGTCTATATCCTACACACGCCGAAGCTAGCGATATTGGAGTAGATTTCGCTGATGAGGTCACAGGAGAAGATGCGGTAGTCGAAGAGCTGCAGCGATGGCAGGAAGGCATGGGAGAACGTCGTCAATGTAGGGCAAGAGGACGCCGTTCTCCACCTGATTGTGAGAATCCTAAATATTTTGACTACATCGTGGTTGGAAACATGGTTCTATTGTGTCAGGGCAAAAATTCATCATCTTCGATTAATGCTTGTGCTGAACTTGTGCAATCTGTCGAAGGTCCCAAAAATATGTCTAGTGATGATCAGCCTGCAGTAGGTGAACAGGCTAATACAATCGCAGATGATTCTTTGGATTCTGTGGCCTTACAACAAGAGTTTCAAATCGTAACCTCCGCTGATGATGAGGAAATATTTGCCGCCATATTGGATGCTGATATCGATGTAGTAAACCGGTATTTAAGCTTTGGTAAATGTGAGGTGGTGAATGAGACTTTATCTCCAAAGTGGTGCACTCTTTCTGGCTCGTTAGAAGGAATTGATTTCGATGGTATTAATCCCGTTCCACCGCTCCATATTGAGTTTATTGGGGTGGGATTACCAAATGTTGATCGAGGGCGATTTAGTCGATCAGACCCACCGTTTTTAGATGCCGGTGCGGTTGAGATTGATGAGCTTTCGATCGTTCTTGAGAGCGGTGAGATACGAGTGGTTGAAGATTTTAATTCAGACTCATCTTGGATGACCGTTGAAGCTGGTCTAAACCAGTATGGAGCGCGTATCGAGCCGTTATTTGTGTACGCTGATGTTTCGGGGGATGAGGGTGATGAGAAGTCAGCCCCGATTGATCAGGGCATTGCAGTGATGACTTGGAACCCTGTAGTCGTTACACAGCTGAGTGGTGTGACTGTGGGATCGGAAGATGCTCCGATTCCGGTGATTGCTAGCACTGGTTTTATGGATCGTGGTGGCTACTACGTTGGTGAGCGAATTAATGTCGATGTGCAGGGCAATGCTGTGCCGGTTCGACTTGTTGGCGTTGCTGATTACTTCCCAACGCTTGATCCGGAATTTTCTACTTTCTTAGTGGCGGATATTCGATCGACTTGGATGGCGCTGAACGCCAACAAGATGCGTAATGCTGAGCAGGCGAACGAAGTGTGGATCGAAACAGGCGAAGTGTTGCCTTCGGAGGTAGCCACCGACATACGGCGGCGTATGTCGGTGCCGCCTTCGCTGATAGCGCAGGATCAATTGTTGCGTGATGCGGCGGTTGATCCGTTGATCTCTGCTGGTTGGAAAGCGTTATTGGCGATTGCATTTACGACGGTGCTGGCTGCGAGCGCTGTCGGTTTCTTGGTCTATTCGCAGGTCACGTTTGCTTCGCGTATGACCGAGTATGCTGTGGTACGAACCCTCGGGCTGACGACCAAGCAGGTGCTGGGATTGGTTACGCTGGAATTACTAATGGTGCTTGTACCGGCTGTGTTGGTCGGTGGATTATTGGGCATGCGAATGGGAGCAACTATCATTCCATTCCTCGTTACGTCGGGTGAGGGCGTGCGAGTCGTGCCGCCGGTTGTGCTTGCTGTGGACTGGCAAGCGGTTGGTGTGCTTGTTGGTGTGATTGGTGCGATATTCCTAGCGATTTCAATTGGTTTGATTTCGTCCGTGCGCAAAATATCCCCCCCTAGGGTGATGCGAATGGGTCAGAATTAGCGGATTTTGTATCGGGTCGGTGCAGGGACTGTCGAATACGAAAGGGCTAAGATTTATTCCTGTAAGCTTTGGTAGAAACTCTGCTATCGCCGTTCAGGAGAAACATGAACTCACCGACCACAGAAATAATTTTCGATGAAAACCTTAAAGTTCTGACTGGCATGCCATCAGAATCGGTGAATTTGATTTATGTGGACCCCCCATTCAACACCCAAAAAGTTCAAGCGCGTAAACGCTTGAAGACCACGCGAGCGGCTGATGGGGGCGGAGACCGCATCGGATTCAAAGGTCAGTCTTATAAAACCGAAGTGTTGGGTGAGCAAAGCTACTCAGATATTCACGAAGATTACTTAGGTTTTTTGCGGGAACGTGTTGAACAGACGTACCGAATTCTGGCTCCAAATGGAAGTTTTTTTTTTCATCTCGACTATCGAGAGATTCACTACGCGAAGGTAATGTGTGATGAGATTTTCGGTCGCGATTCGTTCATAAATGAGATCATTTGGTCCTATGATTACGGTGGGCGGAGTAAGAGCAGATGGTCAGCAAAACACGACAACATCCTCTGGTATGCCAAAGACCCCAAAGATTTCACGTTCCGATTTGACGATATCGATCGTATCCCATATATGGCTCCTGGCTTAGTTGGTCCTGAAAAAGCTGCAAGAGGAAAGACGCCGACGGATTCATGGTGGCACACTATTGTCAGCCCGAATGGCAAAGAGAAAACCGGTTACCCAACTCAAAAACCTCTCGGGATCATTAACAGAATAATCCGTGTTCATTCCAATCCCGGGGATACCGTCATGGATTACTTTGCAGGGAGTGGTACGACTGGGATCGCTGCGATAACCCACGGTCGTAACGCTATTTTGGTGGACAACAACCCCCAATCACTTGAAGTAATGTGCAAACGTTTCGACCCAACAACGACCACGTTTCGCAATTGGGATTGCGCACCGGTCGAAAGTGGTGAAGTAAGACAGGTGGAGTTAAGCCATGAACCAACAAACAGATCCTGACCTGCCCCCCAAATAGCGTTACCACTTATTAACTCGGAATTTCGACGAGTTGGAGCCTTGGCATAGTCGCTTCAGGCACTGGGGGGGAGGCGGTATCCAAGTGAGCTGTGTGGGCGAACCCTGTTGTACTCCTTTCGCCACCGTTCTGTAAGTATTTCGACCTCCTTCAACGAATAGAAGATCTCACGGTTTAGTAGTTCGTCCTTGAACTTCCCGTAGAAGCTCTCGTTGTAGCCGTTCTCCCATGGGCTTCCTAGCTCGATGAAAAGCGTTTTCACTCGGACTCGCTTTAGCCAGTCCCATACCATCTTTGATGTGAACTCCGCTCCCGCTGGGAGAAGGGCTAGTTGTCGGCTGATGGTTACCAGATCTGCATTGAGTCGGTGAAGAGTTGGGTTAGTTCAAGAGCGCCGGTTGGGCGTGGGGCGAGTTTGGTTACTCGGTGTTGGGGGAGTGTGCCTT
>Ga0008649_10002830_pt1 | contig 12316 bp, 11 predicted proteins | sample SaaInlV_130m_DNA_2_FD_66601 | JGI IMG/M metagenome (GOLD analysis project Ga0008649, IMG submission 66601) | Marine microbial communities from expanding oxygen minimum zones in the Saanich Inlet - SI037_S2LV_130m_DNA | ecosystem: Environmental > Aquatic > Marine > Intertidal zone ... | reverse complement strand
GTACTATCTGTGAATATTCTTGAAAGTTGTTCTTCATCTAGTTCTTTAGCTAATAGTGTGAGATCTTTTATTGCTTCTTTACTTTGTTCTTCAATTCTTATGAAGAATTGAGATGTGTTTGAATGCTTTGACCATTTATGTTCTTTAACCCTTCTTCTTGTTTTTGATTGTAACATATTATGTTATTTTCCTCAATTATAATACAACTAATTGTTATAATTAAGTTTGTTGTTAATATTACTGTAATGGATACAAAAACAATTACAATTTCACTTGAGAAAGAAACTATATCAAAACTAGATGATCTACGTGGCATGATTCCACGTTCTAGATTGATTACTAAAATTCTAATTAATTTCCTGGAGGAGAATAACGATAAAAACAAAATATTCATGTTGTAATAGAATTCCATCATATGAAATTACATATGATGTAGCTGGAACAAAGAAATCATATCAAGTATGCAAAAAATGTAATAATCTAGAGTGTTTTCAAAAGTTTGTTTTTGAAAAAGAGGAGATCAGAAATGATTGATAGTGTGATTTCTCTTTATTTGTTTAGTGATAATACAAAATGTTTCATTCTATATGCTATGCTACGCTATGGAGAATTAAAATGACTACACAAAAAGAGATGAGAAGAATAAACAAACTCTTAGAAGTTATCCAGAAAGAAAGAAAGATAGGAAAGATACGACTCATAATGCAATCTGGAATTAGTATTTCATATTATGAAAAATTAAGACCGTTCCTTGAAGAAATCTATTCCCATAAAGTACAATATGATATGAATACCAAAATGTGGTGTTCTTTAGAAACTAAATCTACTAATTAGATTCTAAACTCTATTCTACAATAACCTATAGATCATAAACCATTTTCTCATGATTCTTTTATGTATCATATCAAAGCTGTAAAGAATGGCATACCTGTTATTCTGTTTAGGAGAACAAACAATCAATCGATAATGGATTTTATTGAAAAATCTAGGTAAAGAAAAAAGAACCTAAGTATTATCTAATTATTTGTTCTTATTTTTTCAATCTTGTCCGTTTTTGGGACAATTCCATGCCTGAGTTGCCCACATCTATCGTTATGTATATTCTTTAGATTTGGGAGTTGATAATGGCTTGTCAGTTAACCCATTTCCAGTTTCAGAACATCTAGTTTGATATTTACAATATTTGCACAAACCAGAAACTTCACCATCTGGAATGGTTTCTCCCGTCTTTGCATTCTCTATCTCTTGAATTCTAGTTTTTATCCAGTCAGCCAAGTCTCTTTTTTGTACCTTATATGTTACAATATCCGACATGTCTGCATAGACTATGTTTAGATTTTCAACTGGCATGTAGTCTGAGAACATTGTATCATAGCATTGCAGTTGTAGTATGTGCTCAGGTTTTGGCAAGAATCCTTGCTTTATCTGCCATCTGACAAACTTTGTAGTTTTCAGATCTATGATTGTCTTGGTTTTCCAATCATACATGTCTAATCTTCCTGCAAGTGTTGCTACTTTCCCATTATTCAGTGGAATATAGTGTTCAATATCCATCTCACGCCACTTGTAGGCATATGTCATGTTATGTAGAAAGTCTCCTCTAACAGTAGCCCACATTGATTCAAGGGTTGTATCTGCTAAAAGTTCCTCTTGAGATGCTCCTTGTTGTTTGTATAGGGATTTTCTTTGACATCCAACAAGTTCTGTTACAGAGTATCTTGATGTATAGTCTTTAGAATACAATCCGTTTCTTTTTTGTAAGAAATTGACTATTCCTTCAGGTGCATCAATCTCTTCAGCAAGTAATTCTACTTTTTCTTTAGTAATTGTACTCAATTCTCTTGCACCTCTAGTACTTCAGCCAGTGGAAATCCTTTCATGAACTCATAGAGAGTTATTTGAACTGCTCTCATCAGTTGTATATCTACAGCAAATTGCTGGACGATATGGTCGTCACCCATTAGGTTTGAAATCTTTTGTTCCATGAATAATAATACGTGGGAGAACCGAAATGCTTTTTATCGTATTATACGAAAATAAATCGTACAAGATGGTAATACACATAGCACTAGTAGGTAGAGAAACATGTCATATCTGGGCTGGATTGAAAGAAATAATTCCTGCAGAGAAATTATTTTTACTTCACAGTCCAAATTCTGAGCGAGATAAATTTGGAGACACTGCAAAGAAACTAAAAAAAGAAGTTGAAAAGAGATTTTGTGATACAGTTCTTGTAAAAATTAATGCATTTGAAATGATGAATATTTTAGATGTAATTGATAGTATAGTCTCTGAAGAAATCAAAAAAAGTAATTATGATTTAAACACAATAGATTTTGCAGTAAACGTAACAGGTGGCACTAATATCATGGCATCAGGTGCTACACTTGGTGCAATGCTGACAGGTATCAAAGCATACTATGTTTTAGATAGTAGAGTAGAGCCCAAAAGAAAAAAGTATGCAGAATTTTTACCAATTCCTCCAATTAACATAATTCGTTCACTATCCAAATCACACCAAAGGATTCTACAAACTTTAGAAAAAGGTGAATTTGAGTGGAAAGGGGTAAAACAAAAAGGTGTAATGAAGAACAAAGATCTAGAAAAGAAACTAAAAATGCGAACATCATCATTAAACTCTGCAATCAAAGAACTAGTAAAGAAAAGATTTGTAGAAACTGAACGTGGTGTTCCTGTAATCAGATTCAAAAAAGGTAGTGCAGATCAAAAACCAGTAGCAGTTGAAGAAGTATTAGAGAATCAAATGTTAGTAAAGATTACCGACTTGGGGAAAATACAGTCAAAGAAAGCATCAATGCGTAAATAATTCATACGAAATAATTTCGTATAATACGAAAAAATACCCAAATGTTCTTTCCTCACTAGTATATTCATGGAAAGTAAAAAACAAGGAAAAAGCAAAGCAAAAAAGTATGAAAGTAATGCTTATGAGCCTAACAAATCCCTTCCAAAGAAGAATAAAGACATGAGCATGAATGATATTGTTGGTTTGGCATGGGGAGCAAAAGAAATTCTCCGTGATGATTTTAAGAAAACAGAATGGGGAAAAATTATACTACCATTCATGGTTCTAAGACGTCTAGGAAGAGTTCTAGAACCTACAAAGACTAAAGTAATTTCTGAATATGAAAAAATCAAAAAAGAAAAACCAGAATATGTAGAGGCAAGATTAAACAAAATTACAGGATATGAATTTCACAATAATTCAAAATTTAATCTAGATACGCTAAAAGTAGATGATAGAAATCTACAAAAAAACATTCAAGCATACATTAGAGGATTTTCTGATAATGTAAAAGATATTTTTGAAAACTTTGCATTTGAAACTTCACTAAACGGCTTAGAAAAACAAAATATTTTGTATCAAATGGTTGAGAGATTTGCAAGTTCTGAAATGGACTTTGATCCTGCAAAAATTGACAATCACATGATGGGAACAATCTATGAAGAAATAGTTAGACGTGCAAATGAGGCAACTAATGAAGAAGCAGGACATCACTTTACACCTCGTGAAGTAATTACACTAATGGTAAATCTTCTATTCTCACACGAGAAAGACTCACTAACCAAAAAAGGAATTGTAAGAACTATTTATGATCCTGCAGCTGGTACTGGAGGAATGTTATCAGTAGCATCTGATTATATTGAGAAATTAAATTCTGATGCAATCATTGATGTGTATGGTGAAGAAATTAATCCAGAAACTTATGCAGTTTGCAAATCAGATATGCTCATCAAAGGTTTAGAACTAGACAGAATTAAACTTGGAAACAGCCTCATTGGAGGTAAAAATGGTGATGGATTTGCAGATACAAAATTCCATTACATGTTATCTAATCCACCATTTGGTGTAGATTGGGGAAAATATGAAAAAGGAATCAAAGCTGAGGCTGAAAAAGGATTTGATGGTAAGTTTGGTGTAGGATTACCAAGAAAAAGTGATGGTTCTTTTCTATTCTTACTTTCAATGATTTCAAAAATGAAACCAAAAGAAGAGGGTGGTTCTAGAATTGCAATCGTTCTAAACGGTTCTCCATTATTTACTGGAGAAGCAGGATCTGGTGAAAGTAACATTCGAAAATGGGTTATTGAAAATGATATGCTTGAAGCAATAGTTGCAATGCCGGATCAACTATTTTACAACACTGGAATTTTCACATACATTTGGATAGTATCAAATAACAAAGACAAGAAAAGACAAGGAAAAATTCAACTAATCAATGCAATAAGTGAAGACTTTTATCAAAAAATGAAGAGCAGTCTAGGTAAGAAAAGAAATGAGATTTCTAATGAGCAGATAAAATCAATTACTGAAATTTATGATTCATTCAAAGAAGGAAAATTCTCTAAAATATTTGATAATGAAGACTTTGGATATAACAGAATTACAGTAAATAGACCATTAAAGAGAAATTTCCAAGTATCTAAGGAAAGACTAGAAAAACTGCAACAAGAAAAGTCATTTTTAAAACTAGATGAACTCAAAGAAAAGCCAAAACAACCAAAATGTAAAGATGTTCTAAAGGTTCTTTCTAAAATGCCAACTAAAACATACAAAGATCATGACGAGTTCTCGACAGATCTTAATAGTGCTTTTACAAAGGCTGATTTTAAAATCACTGCAACTATTCAAAAGACAATTGAGAATGCATTATCTGAAAAAGACGAAGAAGCAACTGCACAAAAAGACTCTAAAGAAAATCTAATTGCAGATTCAGAACTTCGTGACCATGAAAATATACCACTCAAAGATGATATTGACAAATATTTTGCAAAAGAGGTATTACCATATGTTCCAGATGCATGGATTGATGATTCAACTAGAAGCAATATAGGATATGAAATTCCATTTACTCGCCATTTCTATGTGTACAAGCCATTACGCCCACTAGAAGAAATTGACAAAGAGATTCGTCAATTACAAAAAGAAATCTCCAAAGGACTGGAGGAGTTGATGGATGGATGAAGAAATATCCAAAGATGAAAGATTCAGAGATAGAATGGATTGGTAAAATTCCTGAACATTGGAATGTTAAGCGACTAAAGCATGTAACAAAATTTTCACTAGGTTTGGTAATTAATCCTTCAGATTATTTTGATGAAAAGGGCAATATTCCAATTATTACTGGAAAAAATGTAAGTCCTAATGGAATAGATCTATCTAACACGGATCTAATTACATCTGAATCAAATAATCAATTAAAACAATCTCAAATTTTTTCTGATGACATTGTAACTATGAGAGTCGGTTATGCTGGACGTTCAGCTGTTGTAAAGAGTTCTGAACATGGAATAAACTGTGCATCTTTAATTATTACAAGATCTTCAATTAATCACAATTCAAATTTTGTTTGTTCTGTTTTGAATTCTCCTATAGGTAATTCACAAGTATTGATGAACCAGAATGGAATGGCTCAACAAGTTGTGAATCTTAGTTCATGGAAAAACTTTGTAATGCTTATGCCTTCTAAATTAGAACAAAACATAATCTCAAAATTTCTAGATAAAAAAACTGCAAAAATTGATTCATACATTTCTAAAAACCAAAAATTAATGCTTCTCCTTAAAGAAAAGCGTCAAAGCATTATCAATCAAGCCATAACAAAAGGACTTGATACTTCTGTTCCAATGAAAGATTCTAGAATAGAATGGATAAGAGACACTCCAAAACACTGGGAAGTAAAGAGTCTTAAATTCACCATTAATATGATGACTGAATTTGCGTCAAACGGTTCATTTGCAGGATTGCGTAAAAACGTACATTATCTTTTTGAACCAGATTATGCACGTCTTGTAAGATTAACTGATTTACGAAAAAATGTAAATAATAAAAATGGAATTTGGATTGATCAAGATTCATATGAATATTTAAAAAAATCAAAATTATTTGGTGATGAAATTTTAATGGCAAATGTTGGAGCATATGCTGGAATATTTTTTAGAATGCCAAAAATTTCTGAAAAAGCATCGCTTGCACCAAATATGATTATTTTAAAATTTAATTCTAATCAAATTCTTCCAGATTTTTTTATGTATGCCTCTTTAAGCCAACATGTAGTAGATCGATTAAAACAATTATCTTTAATGACATCTGCCCAACCTAAAATTGATAAAACAGGATTAAAACAGATTAAGATTATTTGTCCTCCTATAACTGAACAACAGCAAATTATTTCATTTTTAAATAAAATAATTCCAAAAGTTGATTTAGTATTATCTAAAACACAATCTCAACTGGAAAAACTTTATGAATATAGAAAATCAATAACTTCTTCAATCGTTACTGGAAAAATTGATGTAAGGGGGGCAGCTGCATGACTACTAACATTTCTGAATCTCAATTTGAAAAAAATATTCAATCTCATTTACTAAACAATGGATACATCAAAGGAGATAACAAAGATTTCAACAAAGAATATGTTATTGATGAGAAATTATTTTTTCAATTCATTCAAGATATTCAAAAAGAAAAATGGCAGAAACTACAAGAAATAAATGGTGAAGATATTAAAGAAAAAATTCTTCAAGCATATCAAAAAGAGATAGAGTCTAATTCGTTAATTCACGTGATAAGAAAAGGTTTTTCAGTTTCAGGTGTAAAACTTGATTGTTTATTTTTTAAACCTGAATCAAGTATGAATAAAGAAGCAGAGCCACTATATCAAAAAAATATTCTCAGCATTATGAGACAAGTAATTACTACTGAAAACAACAAACCAGACATAGTTTTGTGCCTAAATGGTATACCTGTAGCCACTGCAGAACTGAAAAATCCAGCAACAGGGCAATCCTTTGAGAACGCAATTACCCAGTACAAAGAAGATAGAGATCCTAAAGATAAATTATTCTCATTCAAACGTGGTGCACTAGTTCACTTTGCAATAGATCCGCATGAAGTTCACATGACTACAAAACTGCAAAAAGACAAGACTCACTTTTTACCATTTAACAAAGGACGAGACCAAGGACAAGGAAATCCAGATAATCCAAATGGATACAGCACCTCATATCTCTGGGAAAAAATTTGGCAAAAAGACACATGGATTGAAATCATTTCAGATTTTATTGACTTGCAAGTTATTCCACAAAAATATCCTTTACCTGATAAAGAGAATCTAATCTTTCCAAGATATCATCAACTAGATGCAGTATTACAACTAACAAATGCTACAAAAGAAAATGGAACTGGTAAAAACTATCTAATTCAGCATTCAACAGGAAGTGGAAAAAGTAACACCATTGCATGGCTTGCATACAAGTTATTGAGATTATTTGATAAAAATGACAAGACTGTATTTGATGGAGTTTTGATATTATCTGATAGAGTTAGTATTGTAAATCAGTTAGGAAATACTGTAGAACAATTTGAGCAGACAACAGGAACTGCAGATACAATGACTAAATCAAAATCTCTAGCTGAAAATCTTGAAGGTCAAAGAAAGATTCTCATCTCTACACAACAAAAATTCCCATATGTGCTTGATTATATCTCTAAAGTAAAGGGAAAACATTATGCATTAATTATTGATGAGGCACACAGTTCACAATCACCTGAGAGCAGAAAGAGAATACAAGAAGTATTAACTACAAATTTACAAGAAGCAGAAAAACAAGAAGGGGAAATTGAATCTCAAGAAACAGACATTGTAGACCAAATAGAAAAAGACATGGAGGCAAGAGGTCAGCAAGATACCTTAAGTTATTACGCATTTACTGCAACTCCAAAGAAAAAAACTCTGAAATTATTTGGAACACCAATTTCAGATCAGGATAACATTCCATTTCATACCTATTCTATGAAGCAGGCAATTCAGGAAGGATTCATCTTAGATGTGCTTAAAAACTATACCACTTATGACCGTCAATTCCGCATAGTCAAGACAGCCTCTGAAGACAAGGTTGTAGAGGGCAAAAAAGCCTCACGGGCTCTACTAAAGTATGTGGATTTACATCATCTGAATTTATCAACAAAATCTAAAATCATTGTAGAGCATTTCCGAGATCATACACTTCCAAAAATTGGAGGATTAGCAAAGGCAATGGTTGTAGGCTCATCTAGGGCTCAAGCACTAAAGTACAAACAAGAAATTGATGCATACATTAAAGAAAATAACTATCAAGAAATCAAAACACTAGTTGCATTTTCTGGAACTCTAAAAGATGATGAAGGGAATATTTGCACCGAACAATCAATGAATTGTACTAGATCTGATAAAGAATTAAGAGAAAAGTTTGATACTAAAGAATATAATATTTTGATTGTAGCTGAGAAATATCAAACAGGTTTTGATCAACCATTACTACATACAATGTATGTTGATAAAAAATTACATGGAATAAAAGCAGTACAAACATTATCAAGAATTAACAGAACAAATACTGGTAAAACTGATACATTTGTTATAGATTTTCAAAATGATATTGATGAAATCTATATAGCATTCAAACCATACTATGAGCAAACTTCACTAGTTGATAAAACAAATCAGGAATATATCCTAAATCTATACTCTATGATAATGGAGTTTGGAATAATAACACAAGAAGATCTTGATAAATTTGCTGAAATATTTTATAAACCTGAATCAAAACAAACAGATGCAGACCATGGTAGATTGTACTCTATTACAAATCCAATCTTAACTAGATTTATTGATGCTGAAGAAAAAATTCAAGATGACTTTAGAGTAAAGATAAAAAAATACATTGAGAGCTATTTGTTTATCTCGCAAATAATTAAATATGATGATACAAATCTTGAAAAACTATCTGCGGTATTGAAATTCATTGTAAATGAAAATCTCATAAAAAATGTAGGTTCTAAAATTCCTGAATTACGAGGAGATGTATCATTACAATGGTATAGACTTGAAAAAACACATGAAGGTGGAATATTGCTAGGTGAGGGAGGAAATCTTACCATGGGTATTAGTTATGGTGCTCCAAAATCTCCTGAAGTTTTGACCTCATTATCTGAGGTAATACGCTCACTAAATGAGGTATTTGGAGGATTAGCAGGGGCAGAGAAGATATCTCTTGAAGGATGGTTTGCAGAGGTAAAAAAAGACCCAATATTACGTGATATTGCAAAAGCAAACTCTTTTGAAGAATTTTTCAAACAATTTGAGAAACGATTTCTCAATGTTATCATTTCATCTGATGATGCAAATCAAACACTTGTAAAGAGAATCTATGCAGAACCAGATTTGCAAAAACAACTAGTCATTGGTGCATCACAAGTGTATCATGGTTGGATAAAATCAAATGGTTTACCACCAATTACACCAACTGATCCTGCAAGAAATAGACAAATCTTTAGACAAACTATTCATCAATGTAAAGGAAAAGTAAACTGGCTTGACTTGTATCTAAATGAAGCAGGGCTAGACTTTATGATTGATAACTTTGATAGAAAATCTGTAAAGGAAATTAAATTGTTAACAGGATTGTATGACAATGAATATTCAATTAATGAAAAATTACTTTCAAAGTTTAGAGCATACAAAGAAGAATTACAAAAAGATGGAATCAGTTTGGAGTTTAAACTTGTAGCATCTAAAGAGGGACATGATAGAGTAGCACATGATAGATATCTTTTAGGTGAAAATGTAAAATTCAATGTAGTATCATTTACTTTACTTCAAAAAGGTAGATTCTCTGAGATAAAAAAGACTGAAAATGATATTCCATTTGATCAATACTGGAATGATTCAGATGTATATGATTTAGAAAAAGACTGGGATAAAATTAAAGGACAAGTTACTTTTGATTCAAAATGCTCTGACTGTGGAATAGATATACAATTACCATTCAAGCCTGATGGTAAAAGACCCGTGTATTGTAGAGACTGTTTGCAAAAACATAGGAAATAGGGTTTAATGATTTTATGAAATACAAAACTTATCCAAAGATGAAAGATTCTGGAGTAGATTGGATTGAAATGATTCCTGAAGAGTGGAATACAAAAAAATTAAAATTTTTAGTATTAAATCGAACTGTAAAATCCCAAAAAAATTCTAATTTACCGTATGTAGGATTAGAAAATGTAGAATCGAAGACAGGGAAAGTGATTGATACTAATGAAGAAATGGAGGAGTCAGATGGTAAAATATTTCAAAAAAATGACGTTTTATTCGGTAAATTACGACCATATTTGGCAAAGGTTGCAAAAATGGATTTTGATGGTCGTTGTTCGGGTGAATTTTTAGTTTTACAAGGAAAAGAAAATGAAGCAAAATTTTTACAATATTCATTATTATCAGATGGATCAATTCAAACAATAAATGCATCAACTTATGGTTCCAAAATGCCAAGGGCTGAATGGACATTTATAGGAAATATGAAATTCCCAATCATTAAAACCGAAACTCAAATTAAAATAATTAATTTTCTTGAAAAAGAAATTTCTAATATAGATTCTAAAATTTTTAAAAATAAAAAATTAATTCAACTTATTAATGAAAAACAGCATGTAATAATTAATCAGACAGTTACAAAAGGCATTGATCAAACAATTCCATTAAAGGATTCAGGAATACAATGGATAGAGAAAATACCAAACCATTGGAATATAAGAAAGATATCCCATTCTGTAAATAAAATCACAAATGGTTTTGTTGGTCCAACAAGAGATATTTTATTAAAAGATGGCATTCGATATCTTCAATCATTACATATTAAAAAAGGAGAAATAAAATTTGTCAAAAAATACTTTGTGTCAGATTCATGGAGTAAAGAACATTCAAAATCTATTCTAAAAGAGGGTGATGTATTAGTTGTACAAACTGGAGGAATAGGAGAATGTGCAACTGTAACAAAAGAATTTGAAGGTTGTAATTGTCATGCATTAATAATTTTACAATTTAAAAAGGAATTAGCAAATGGATTTTTTATTTCTTATTTACTTAGATCAAATTACGGTTTTAATATAATTAATAGTAACAAAACTGGTGCATTACTTCCTCATCTAGAAATTGGATATCTTAAAGATGTATTTTTACCTCTACCTCCAACTAAAGAACAAGAAAAAATTGTAGATTACCTTAATGTTCAAACTGACAAAACTAATTCATTAATTTACAAAATAGAATTACATATAGAAAAATTAAAAGAAATTAGAAAATCTTTGATATTATCTGCTATCACTGGGAAAATTAATATCACAAACTAATTTTAGGCATAAATAATACATTTCATACGAAATTATCTCGTATAATACGAAAAAAACCTCAATGATTCCTTTCACATAATTAATTCATGAAACAAACAGTTTCGACACAAATGGGTGACGACCTTACCGTTAATGAAGGAAAACAAATTCCTTCAAGTTATGATGATTTTGTATTTCATGACTTGGAGCAAAGTTTTGTCTTTCAAAACCAATCCTTAGACTCACATTACGACTATGTAATGTCTAGTCTTGGAAATTCCTACAAGGGAGTAAACAAGTATGTTTATGGTAATACAATAGGTGCAATCAAAACTATTGTAAACTGTAAGAAAACACATGCTAGACGTACTGAATCCTGTAAAGAAGCAATAGCATTTTTACATCAAGATATGTTATTGGCTACAAATTCAATACAGATGATAATGCTACTCTTTGGAATAAAACTATCGACAACACAAATTCTGAGAGATTCAGAACAAGTGTTGTCTGAAAGAGAACCTATGTGGGTTCATAGTGTACTTGGAGGTGCATATTAGATGCCTAGACAATCAAGAAGATTTGAGGATACTATGTCCAAAATTGAATCTGAATATAGCATTTCTAGAATGGAGGCAGAACTAGAATATCATAGAAAAATGTCTATGATATACGGTTCTACTTTGTTAGCAGAACAAGACCGACTAGCAAAAATCACTAGACGTCAACAAAGAACTCATCACATACAAAACCGTATTCGTGATGTCGTTAGAGATTCAACAGGAGATGAATCACAATGATTACTAACCTTAAAGAATCCAAGTGTCCACTTTGTAGACGTGAACTAGCATCAGATGAATATGATGAAGCACTAGGTGAACTACAAAACAAAGTAGAAGAAAGTTACAAAGTACAACAAGAAACTTTTGAGGAACAACACAATTCAAAGTTAGAGCAATTACATGCACAACATGAAGAATTGTTAGTGTCTCAAAAGAAATCACACCAGGCTGAAATAACTCGACTAGAGTCAGACGTTTCAGAGACTTACAAAAAACAACTACTCTTCATGGAGAAAAACTATGAATCCATGACTAAACAAAGTCAAAAACAGTTTGTAGACTTGCAAAAACAACTTGAATCTGGTCA
>Ga0008649_10002756_pt1 | contig 12552 bp, 15 predicted proteins | sample SaaInlV_130m_DNA_2_FD_66601 | JGI IMG/M metagenome (GOLD analysis project Ga0008649, IMG submission 66601) | Marine microbial communities from expanding oxygen minimum zones in the Saanich Inlet - SI037_S2LV_130m_DNA | ecosystem: Environmental > Aquatic > Marine > Intertidal zone ... | reverse complement strand
ATCGAGATCAACCCCACCGAAACGAAACTTACGTCGATTTGTAAGGTATCTTTGCGCTCGACCGCGGGAGAAGCACTGCCAATGCTGCTTCAATCGCTCTCAGCCTGATCTAAAAACAGCCTGTTAGAAACGAATCAAGAATTTCGAAATGACCACTTCGCTCGACAACGCGCTTAAAAATGAAATCGCCAACTACACGGCGGCCAATCCTAAATCGGCAGAGTTGCACGAAAAAGCAACACAGTTCATGCCCGGCGGCGACACTCGAAATTCGATCTACTGGGATCCGTTCCCGCTCTACATCACCGACGGAACAGGCACGACCCTGATCGACGCCGATGACAACAAACGAACCGACTTTGTAAACAACATGACGACGCTGATACTTGGGCACCGACCGCCAGAGGTCATTAGCGCCGTCGCCGAGCAGATCAACCACGGGCTATCGTTCCCAGCACCAAGCCCTTCAGTCGTAAAGTGGGCTGAACTACTTTGCGAACGTGTTCCTTCACTCAATAAGGTCAGATTCGTCAACACCGGCACTGAAGCGACTCTCAATGCCATTCGTGCTGCACGGGCGTTTACGGGGAAGGAGAAATTGGTGAAGTGCGAAGGCGCCTACCACGGCAACCATGATGCGATTCAGATCAGCGTTGTGCCACCGCTCGACCAAGCCGGCGATGCCGAATCGCCCGAGGCGATAAAGGCTTTCCCGGGTATTTCTAGAACCTCGATCGACGATATTTTTATTGCACCGTTCAACAACATCGTTTCGGCTGAACGAATAATTCGCGAACATGCGGATGAGCTAGCAGCAGTAATCGTTGAGCCTGTAAACGGTCAATGCGGAATGGTGCCCGGCACCCCAGAATTTCTTGAAGGCCTTCGCCGAGTAACTAAAGAGCTCGGAATCGTACTGATATTCGACGAAGTGATCGCGTTCCGAATCGCCTATGGCGGTGCGCAAGATTATTACGGAATCACGCCCGACCTAACCTGCTTCGGCAAAGTAATTGGCGGGGGAATGCCAGTAGGTGCATTCGGTGGCAGAGAAGACATCATGTCGATGTGGGATCCAACAAACGGCGGTGCGACTGTTCAACACGCCGGGACGTTTAACGGAAACCCGATGACCGCTGCTGCAGGAGTTGCAACTTTAGAAAATTTAACTCCAGATAAGTTTGAATATCTAGATAATTTGGGGGAATCGCTTCGTTCGAAGCTACGTGCATTATTCACTGAATTAGAAGTGCCAATGGGTGTGACTGGCGTTGCGTCGTTATTCGCCCTTCAATTCACTTCGACGGAAGTAACCGACTACAGATCATTCGCTACCAACGACAAGAAGCTGCTTAACATGATGTTCATCGGCCTACTTAACGAAGGATTCTTGATGTCGAATCGTTGCGCCGGAAACGTTTCGACTGTGCATACCGAAGACGATGTCGATGCACTCGTTACCGCTGTTCGAAACGTGCTCGCCAGAATCGGTTACGCCTAGTCTAGTACCGCAGGCTGGAATCCTCAGCCGAATCTATGTCGTCTTCCATGCGAAGTTCGTCGTTGATCTCAATTGGATCATCGAGATCTAAATCACCGATTTTCTTCCGAAGATACGAAGCGAAGGAAGCGATTCGAGCCTGATCTGGCGAACGCTTCGTTTCTCTCACCAGCACTACAACTTCTGAATCAGTCAACTTGGCAGCGAACACTTCGTATTTGTTACCACCAGTGATCGTTTTAGTAAGTCGGGTGGCTATACGAACCTAAGGGGTTCCAACGTATTCGCTAGTATGAGTAGCAACTGAAACGATTGTAGAGTCGATCACCAACTTTAACTTGTCACCGGGAGAAACGGCTGCAAGAACTTCTGGTGAAGCAACTTTTTTCAATTACGAAACGGTTGCGACTGCAGGGTCTGAAATGAACAATACAGAACTGATTGCAGCCTCTCCTGATGTCCGTCGGAAGATTCAATTTGAGTTGAGATTCGACAAACGTTCGAGCTGTCTCGTAACTACTCGATTATGCAGATCTATCGCAAGAGCTCTTTCAAGCGACACTCGGGGGTCTTTGTACTTGCTAAGTTCTAGATAAGCCTTACCAAGTCGATTCCAACAGCGCTGGTTGTTGGAATCGATATCTACGCCGCGGATGTTCACATCGATTGCGTCGTCCCAGCGTCCAGCTAGAGGTTGCCCGATAGCTTCTTCTTCAATGGTCTTGAATAAGCATGGGCTTGCAAATGATTGGCTTTGAATAACTTGTGCCCATGGTGTGGAGCGTACAGCCATCACTAAACCGGCATTCCAGTCGAGCTATCTATGACAAGTCATACAAAACGGCTTTAATTAGCCGCGAATGCGCATCCAGGAAAGCGCAAAAAAAGCTTCGACGACGATACCAAAGGACATTTTGGATTTACCCGCCGTTCGCTCCATAAAGACATACGGCTGCTCAATAACATCCATGCCAGCCTGCTGACATCGGTAAGCAACTTCCGCTTGGAACCCAAATCCTGAGAGAGTAAGTCGATCAATACCAATCAATTCAAGGGTTTTTCGTTGAAACCCCTTGAATCCTGATGTAGTGTCTTTCACTTTCAACCCAAGTATCGTGCGAATACCGATATTACCCCAGTAGCTGATCTGCCTACGCCCCCAGCTCCATTCAGGATCGACACCACCGCCGCTCACATAGCGAGAAGCAATTACCACATCTGCGTTGCCGAGTTCTCCGATAAGCCCATCTAAGACTTCGGGTGGATGTGAAAGATCCGCGTCCATCTGGACGATTCGATCTGCACCGGCATCGAGCGCAATCTGGAACCCAGCCGTATAGGCAGTACCAAGCCCTTGCTTACCCTCACGATGCAGAACGATGAACACTCCATCGAACTCGTCGGCGAGTCGATCGGCAATATCGCCGGTTCCATCAGGAGATCCATCATCGACGACAACAAAACCGAGCCCAGTGATGTTCTGATTGATGACCTTTTCGATCAAAACTGGCAATGTTTCCGCTTCGTTGTAGGTCGGAACAACAATGGCAACCTTCAGTGGATTTTTAGAACTATCGTTCATTTGCACGTCTCTACGGTCACCCTGAAAAATCCAACTTCATTGATTTGTGCTCAACCATAATGCAGGAACCCATTATCACTTTGATCCCAGCATCAGATACGATTTCTGCCGCTTCTTCGTCGACTATCCCTTGCTGAAGCCACATTACCTTCACTCCGGCTTCCACTACATCACCCGCTAGGGGTAGAACTTGCGACGATCTCCTGAAAACATCCACAATATCGACCTTTTCGGGAAGATCGGCGACTGAGTCGTAAACCTTCAAGCCGTTCCAAGTATCGAGGCTGGGATTCACTGGGTAGATCGTGTAACCCTCGCGCTGCAGGTATTCAGAAACATACTTACTCGCCCGTGTCTCACGTTGGGAAATACCTACCACGGCGATAGTTTTTGAATCTCGAAGTATGCCGCGTATTTCGTTTCTCGAAGGGTTTGAAAAAATATTCATGCCTCTCGCTTCTTCTCAACGACTCGGTACTTCCTCATCAAGTTATTTACTCCCACACGCGCCACATCCAAAACGGCGATAATTCCCTTTGAGAAAGTCATTTTCGAACCTTCACCGTAGTACCAATCGATAGGGACTTCACCTACTGAGAACTTTGCGTTCTTCGCCATCACAAGCAGTTCGACATCGAACGCCCAACCATCGAGTGATTGATGCGGGAATAGCTTCTGTGCCGATTCAGCAGAGAACAGCTTGAAACCGCACTGAGTGTCTTCTATACCTCGAATCGCAAGACCCTTGACAGCGAAGTTGAACAGCCTGCCTTTGATGTGTCGACTTCGGGGTTCATCGAACCGCCGAGCGCCAGGAGCTTCACGAGAGCCAATTGCGACATCGAACGGTGGATGCCCACCGCTATCGCCAAAGAAACGACCCAAATTATCGACAGGCATCGAAAGATCTGCATCGCAAAGGAACCGCCAATCGCCTGTCGCCTCGTCCATTCCACGGCGAACTGCAGCGCCTTTACCACCGTGAGGAGCGTCGATAAGACGAACGTGACTGTCAGAATTCGATATTTGAGAAACAATCTTGGCAGTCGAATCAGTTGAGCCATCGCTCACCACGATTAGCTCCCATGCACGATCTTTCACTTCAGCCGACCATATCGCCAGATACTCGACCAACGCCTTTACCGTCGACGCGATCCGAGCTTCCTCGTTGTAGGCGGGAATCACAACGCTCAAGTACGGGTGGGTCAAATTACGAATTCGTGGAAATATTGCTTCTGGTGTCTAATCGGAAGAGAGTCTACTCGGATTTTTCGAGTTCAAATGCATCGTGCAACGCTTTAACTGCTTTCTGAACCTGATCTCGATCAATGATCGTAGTGATCCGGATTTCAGATGTTGTGATCATATCGATATTCACACCAACTTCGGAAAGCGTCGAGAACATCCTTGCTGCGTATCCGGGGGCATTTTCCATACCCGTGCCAACAATACTCACTTTGGCGAGATCGGAACCAGTAACGACTTCGGCGTATTGGACAGTTGAATCGCGTCCAATCACTTCAGCCGCCCTGTCGACGCTTGCCTGAGCGACTGTGAATGTGAAATCGGTCGTGCCATCCGAACTGGCATTCTGAACGATAACGTCAACGCTTACGCCAGCATCGGCGAGTGGTTGCAGCAAGCCGGCAGCGACTCCGGGTCGATCAATAACCCCCCGAACGGTGATCTTGCCAACATTTCGGTCGATTGCGATTCCAGTTACCGCCTTGCGGACTTCCATTGTGTGCTCTCCTCCGTGTATAAGCGTTCCGGGTTCGTTCGAGAATGATGACGCCACGTAAACCGGCATATCGTAAACAGCGCCAAGTTCAATCGAACGCGGATTCATTTTGGCCCCAAGCACAGCCATTTCCAGCATTTCTTGAAAACCGATTTCAGAAAGTTTTCGCGCCCTATCGGTTAGTCGTGGGTCCGTTGTATATATGCCATCAACGTCAGTATAAATCTCACAGCGTTCCGCTTCAGAAGCAACCGCGAGAGCGACAGCTGTTGTGTCTGATCCACCTCTACCAAGAGTCGTTATATCGCCCGACTCCGCCAAGCCTTGAAAACCGGCAACAATGACGATTCTGTCGTTATCGAGCTCTCGTCGTAGGCGATCAGTGTTGATATCTGCGATTCGAGCGGATCCATGAACCATATCGGTCTTGATACCTGCCTGAATACCGCTCAGGCTAATTGCATCGTATCCGCGTGCTTTCAAGGCCATTGCCATCAGAGTCGAACTAACGAGCTCGCCTGTAGAGAGTAGGGTGTCCATCTCGCGGGCATCAGGAGTTTGACCGTTCGTAACGGCATCAGAAAGCGCAATGAGATCATCCGTAGAATCACCCATTGCTGAAACGACAACTATTACGTCAACGCCTTCGTCTTTACGAGCCTGAATACGAGCAGCTACGTTGTGAATATGTTCGGATGTGGCGAGCGAGCTCCCTCCATATTTTTGAACAATGACGGGACGTCGTTGAGATTCTTGAAAGATCGTCATGAACTCGAAACCACTGATGCGCCTTCGTGCGCAACACTAACGATCATCGGTTTGCCTTCGACACCCAATATACGGGCAGACTCAGCCATTTCGTAACTAATCGTCACTTCACGTCCGGTCGCCAATGCCAAAACAGTAGGCCCTGCACCCGAAAGGAAAGCACCATGAGCGCCCCCCTTCATTGCTGCCTCAATAAGCTGTGGCATGGCGGTAAACGCCTGCGCACGGTGAGGCTGGTGGAGTCGATCGTCAGTAGCGTACTTCAGCAACTCCAAACGACCTGATGAAAGTGCATTCACCAAAAGTGCAGCTCGGCCAATGTTGTAAACAGCATCGGTTCGGCTTATCTGATCTGGTAGTCGAGCTCTCGATTCGTGAGTGTTCATCTTCATTTCAGGAATAAACAGCACTGCGTACAGCTCTTCAGGAAGCTTAACCTGATCAACAATCCATTTATCAACCCCGTTCCGAACGCCAACAGTGCATCCACCGTAAATTGCTGGCGCAACGTTGTCGGGGTGGCCTTCGATATCGGCTGCCAAAACGGTTAGCTCTTCCTTCGAAAGATCAGCACCCGAAATAGCCGATCCGGCAACCAAGCCGCTCACGATCGCTGATGAACTACTACCCATCCCGCGTGAAAACGGAACCCGGTTGTGTTGTTCATATTTCAAGCCCGGAACAGGTTCGCCGATGTGGTTGAACACAGCCTCAACACCTGTAACTGCGAGGTTACGGGTATCTTTCGGTGCTAAATCCGCACCCTCTCCTGTCGATGAAACACTAAACTCTCCTCGGGTGATAGTGAGATCATTCCACACATCGAGAGCCATGCCGATGCTATCGAAACCGGGCCCGAGATTAGCTGTTGTTGCTGGAGCGCTTACTGTTACTGAGTTCAAATGCGTGATTACAAGAAAAGACTAAATATGTTGAATTATTGACCGTTGCCAGCGATCACACCTCGGCAGCGGATTCGCCAGTTCGAAAATCTACTTGTATTTCGAACCAATCTTGTAAGTATAATCTGCCGTCGTACATACCGACGCTATTTTAGTAATCCGTTTTTACCAACTAGCTCGCACATATCCAAAAAGCCAAAGTAAAGCAGCCCATCAACATGTCGAACATCGCAGTCATCCTCGGCCCTGATAATGAAGGAACTCAAATCCGATTCAAAGAAACATCGGAAGCTGCCGAAAAAGTTGGAGGGATCGATCTTCGATTCGTTGATAGCACACAGCCGTTCGACGATATTGTGGCGCAATGCAAAGGTGCGGTTGTACTACTGCCAACAGGTCACCTGAAGGGCATGGCGGAACTCGCTGAGAAGGTCGGAACGGTAAAACTGGTTCAGACATTCAGTGCCGGCACAGACTACATCGACAAGGCAGGACTCGCCGAGATGGGAGTCAATGTATCCAACAACGGTGGAGCGAACGCTGTAGCCGTTGCCGAGCACGCCATTGGCCTAATGTTCTCGACGAACCGCAAGCTCGACGTTCAGATCCAAAGCGTAAAGGACGGCACGTGGATGGCGGGCGTCGAAGGCGATCGAGCAGAATTCCACACACTCGTCGGTAAAAAAATCGGAATTGTGGGTCTAGGTCGCATCGGTTCACGGGTTGCCAAGCGACTCGCTGGGTGGGAGTGCGAGCTCGTCTATCATGATGTTGTTGAGCATGATGCAGAGTACGTTGCCGCAACCGGAGCGAAGAGAGTCGATTTCGACGAGCTAGTTTCAACCTGCGACATCATCACCCTCCACGTTCCGCTCGATCGGGTGACAGAGCACATCATGTCGGATCGTGAATTCGAAATGATGAAACCGACCGCTATCCTCATCAACACGTGCCGTGGCCCTGTAGTCGACGAATCAGCTCTAATTCGGGCACTCGAATCGAACAAGATATTCGCCGCAGGACTCGACGTTACAGAAATCGAACCGATCGAAGCCGACAACCCACTGCCAACCATGAGGAACGTCGTGGTCACACCGCACTTGGCGACTCGCGCAATTGAATCCGAATGGAACGCAGCTCAGTTTACAATGGAAAACGTAGGACGAGTAGTCGGAGGCGAAGACGCCGACTGGATCGTAAAACCAGTTTAGAGTGCTAGGTCTGCTAATTCGATGGTTCTCCCTCCGCCGAGAGCGAGCCAGGGGGAGGGTAGATTGCCGCTAAGAGCCGAGCCATATGATGACGAGCGCGGCTAACACGACACAGCTCAAGATTTCCTCTACTATCCAACCCCTCGGCACCAGATCCCTCGGCTGCCGCTCGGGACACGCATTCACACAGCAACCTCACTCCAACCGTCGCTATAATTTAAAATCCCGACATGTCGGGGTGTGGCGCAGCTCGGTAGCGCGCTTCGTTCGGGACGAAGAGGTCCTCGGTTCAAATCCGAGCACCCCGACCACATATCGCAAACAAAAGTCTCAGTTGGACGAATTCCATGTGGGGCTTTTTTTGTTCCAGTTCATAAAACGAAATTAACCGTGTGTACAGATATAATGCTGTCGAAAATTACTTTGAAGAACTTCGGAATTATTAGTCCTTTGCACTCCACACGTCGCATACTTCCACTTACCGCACTAGCCCTCTTCGCCGTCGCGCTAACCGCTTGTGGATCTGGCGACGATTCCGAGTCACAAATCAATGATTTTGCAAAGATAACCCCCACAGAAAAAATATTCTCAATAGAGGATTTTCAGAAGATCAGATTCAAAACCTCGAATGAATACGATGTTGAAGAACTAACCGGGGTCATAAGCGCGTGGAACGGTTTCTGGACACCATCGGGAACGGTTGCAAAAGAATTCGAAATGCGCTTCTATCCCTCGCACACCGATGCGATAGAGCTGGGCACGAGCTTGGCACTCGAAGCCTCGGGCGAAACGGCACTACTCGATGAAGAAGACGCCACATGGCTTGAAGGCTTGAAGGATCGTCGAGCATATTTTTCTGCTCCCTCGTCTCACGGCAGCGGCACCATCCAGCCGATGTACGGCAGTTACGCCATCTACGGGAATATGGTCCTACTCTGCGAAGGAGCCAACGAAGAGCAAGCACTCGAACACTGCGCAGCGATCATGGCCGCAGTCGATCCGATAGTAGCCGAATGACAAATTTACAGATATCAACATCTGCCGAAAAATACTTCACCGAACCCCCAAACATGGTTCTTGCGACGATACGTAGCGACCGCCGACCGCAACTTTCACCGGTCTGGTTTATTCAGCAAGACAACGAGTTTTTGATCTAGATCACACCATCGACAGCCAAGTGGAAGAACCTTATTCGTGACCCACGATGCATAGGAGTGGTCGATGCCCCGAACGGACGGTACTTACCTGTCATCGGCGTCGTTGATATGTGGACCGAAAACGCTCCTCACGAGGTCACAACAGAAATCGTTCGGAAGTACAAATTTGGCAATGAATTTGAGCCTTATATGAAAACCGTCAGGAACGATCGACCTGGACGCGGCATCATTCGCCTCAAGCCCGAAAGCATCGTCACCAGCGGATTAGACTAATCAGTCACTCCCACAATCGGTGAAGACCAACGAGGTGAAGCCCCCAAATAAGGCGAAGCCACGACCTACCGAACGAATCGATCGAATATCCACAATATGATCAACATCATCATCGCGAATGCCATCAGCGAAACACTCACCGCTTCGAGTCCAATCGAAGCAGCGAGAATCCCAACTCCCGCTGGAAGTAGTCCACCGCCAATAGCCGATGCTCCCATCTGAATTCCCATCGAATTCTGCGTATGACGCTTGCCCACGTAGCGAGGAGTCGCCGAAACCAATGTCGGAAATATCGGACCCAATCCGAACCCCAAAAGAACCAAACCAATGAAGCTCAATTCGACCACAGTGAACTGCCAGAACAGCAGCGTGCCTAGCAACGAAAGCACCCCAGCGAGTCGAAACAATGTAATCAACGACAATTTATCGGCGAACGTTCCGAGTGCGATTCGACCCGCAACCAGTCCACCAAAATAAGCAGTAACCCAAACTCCCGCCGAACCGACCGATAAGCCACGAGATTCAGTGAGTAACGTGAACGACCACACAGCCGCAGCTACTTCCAGTGCCGTGTGCAAAACGAAAGCCGCAATACCCATCCAAACACCGGGAACCATCAGAGTTTCGAACGTTCCGGCCAGAGCAACTTCGAGTGATTCATCTTCTTCGTGAATCTCTGTGGTCGACCAGCGAGATCGCGTTGCGGTAAATCCGAAGATCAAAACAATGAACGGCGTAGCGACGATTCCGTAGCCCCATTCCCAACCTATCCCGACTAATAGAATGCCGGTCATCATACTTGAGCCACCGAGCGATCCGAGTCCGAAGAAAGCATGAATCCAGTTGGTAGCACGAGCGCTCAACCGTGTAGCGGCATAGAGATTGATTCCGGTGTCGAGATAGCCGTGTCCAGCTCCAGCCATTGCCGATACAGCCAACAGAAACCACCAACTAGGAGCGAAGGCAAACGCCACGTATCCCAATCCCGAAACGGCAGCACCAAAAGTTAAGAACAACCCAAAGCTGGTAATACGAAGAAGCCATCCGCTCGAAAAACTCGAAATGATGTAGCCAACTGTGTACGAGGCAACCACGGTTCCGAGGGAGGTTATAGCCACACCGAACGTATCACTCATCGATGGCCAAGCAACCGACAGCACGCCCGTGGGCATACCGAATCCGATCATTGCCAGCGCGGCAAGAGCAATCAAAATACTCAAATTAAATTGCGATCCGTGGGTAGCTAAGGGGCTGCAGCGAAATCGTTATACGCTCGATATTGTCACTAACCAACTAGCAACTACTACTGTTAAAGTGTCGCTTGTCGGCGCATTCGGCTGAGTTCACACCTCCGCCGAAACAACGGTTCACACTGTGAATTACGGGTATACACTCCCGCCAAACTACAATCCACAGTGGGAAAACTTCGCAATAATGGGCAGTAAACGAGATCTTCGAGGGTAACGATTTGAAAGTCACTGGCGTCAAAACAACAGTTGTTGAAAACGAAGCTCCGTACATAGGCGGAAAATACTTTCTTTTTCTGGAAGTCGAAACCGATGAAGGAATCACAGGACTTGGTGAGAAGGTAACCGGTAGCTCTTTCAACCAGAGCGGTTGGCAAGAGTTCACATCTCAAATTCAGCTGATTCACGAAACCTGTGAAGCGTTCCTCATCGGGCAAGATCCTTTCAATATCGAGAAGATCTGGTCAGACGCCTACGGCAGTCGCCACGACTACCGACACCCAAGCCTGCACTACACATCAGTTCTAGCCGCAATCGATATGGCGTGCTGGGACATCGTCGGCAAGGCAGCGAATCAGCCCATTTACAAACTTCTGGGTGGGCAGTTCCACGAAAAACTTCGTGCCTACGCCTATATGCCTTCGGGATGGCAGGATAGCCCTCAAAGAGCTGGTGAAATCGCTCGACAACTGCTCGAAGAAGGCAACACCGCCTGCAAGCTCGATCCGTTCACCCCACTTCATCCTGGGCCACGCGACATCTCTCTTCCAGAAATTCGAAATGCCGCAAATATATTCGAGGCAATTCGTAAAGAAGTCGGTGACGATCTCGAAGTTGGAATCGGCACTCATGGCCAGTTAACGACCTACTCTGCCATTCGAGTTGCAAACATTCTTGAGGAGTACAACCCGTTCTGGTTCGAAGAGCCAGTCCCACCCGAAAACTACGATGAAATGGCGCGTGTTGCCGCTCATACAAGCATCCCAATCGCTTCTGGCGAACGACTAGCAACCAAATACGAATTCTCGCAGCTAATCGAAAAAGGAGCCGCATCGATCATCCAGATCGACGTCGGGCAAGCTGGCGGAATTCTTGAAGCGAAGAAAGTCGCCGCTATCGCCGAAGCCCACTACGCAATGATCGCACCGCACATGTACTGTGGCCCTATTGCTGCAGCGGCTGCCATTCAGATAGATACCTGCTCGCCGAACTTCCTCATTCAAGAGGCCAACCAAGGTTCACTGCACAAAACCATATTCAAAGAATCCTTGGCTTTCGAAGATGGGTTCATCACCCCACCAACAGGTCCCGGCCTGGGCATAGAGCTCGATATGGACGTAGTGAGAAGCCGCACAGTGAGCTAAATTCTCAACACAATTCAATCGTTTAACTCAAGTACGGCACGAAATAATATGGCTCAGGGGCAAGATGGCAGACTCAAGAATATGGGTAATAAAGGATGGCGAATAATCGGCTTTGGCGAGTTCTATCAGCAGGGTACGACGTGATCGAAACTGTGGACGGGACAACCGTTCTCAAGTGGGCGATCTCTGAACAACCCGATGTAATCATGCTCGACTTGATCATGCTTGGCTCCGATGGGTGTACGACCCTAGGCGATCTAAAAATCCACGAGACGACACTGGGTATACCTTTGATCCGATCATCATATCTGAGCAGCGATGATGATCGGATCAAAGCCCACAAGATGGGTGCGAGCGACTTCTTGCCTAAGCCTTGGGGCGCGACGATCTCGTAAAACGAACCCGCAGGGCAGGATTGCCCGCGCAGCCGCCGCGTAGTAGCGTTCTCACTTGCTTGGCTAATGTTGTTGTTGTCAGTCCTCGTTAAATGTGCGTGCCCCGTGCTTTCATTAGCGAAGGGCACCATGATTTGTATGGGCAAAGCGAGCAATCGATTGAAAGATCACCCTGTCGCACTTGTTTAAACTGACCAGTCAGTCATTGTTATACGCCACCCTCGCAAATCGTGCAGTCGATATTCAGTGAACAGCAGTAACCGCCCGTTCGTTTCGGCACACACTACGAGCATGTTCTTTAGAATCGTTCGCTGAACTTCACCAACTGTACGAACCCTAATCGGCGGTGCAGAGTATCGACGAACTAGGAAAAACTTTGCAGCACCACAGTGTGATTATTGCGGGAGGCGG
>Ga0008649_10002743_pt1 | contig 12581 bp, 14 predicted proteins | sample SaaInlV_130m_DNA_2_FD_66601 | JGI IMG/M metagenome (GOLD analysis project Ga0008649, IMG submission 66601) | Marine microbial communities from expanding oxygen minimum zones in the Saanich Inlet - SI037_S2LV_130m_DNA | ecosystem: Environmental > Aquatic > Marine > Intertidal zone ... | reverse complement strand
TTTTTATCTAATTGAGGTTTAGTAGCATTTATTGTGAGAATATTATTATCTATTAGAATTTCTAGATCTTTTATATTATGACCAGGAAAAGCTAATTCAATTCTATAGTCATTATTACTAACTTTAATTATACTATATTTTGCTGAATTATTTTTTATTAAATCTAAATTACTATAACAATAATCTAATTTTTTAATAATATCATCAAAGCCTATAAAAAATGGTTTAATAGAGTCCAAAACAGATAAATTTAACATTTTAAAAATCCTTAAGTAATTTTTAAGAAATATATTAAAATGTATTTATGTTAGTTATTTTGATCTCAATCAATAAATATTTTAAACACTATTAAGTCTCTATTAAATCTATTATTTTATTTTTATCGTTTAAAAAGAAATTTTTATTTCCTACTTCTGAAATAATTTTTTCCTTTTTGAGTATTGCTAAATTTCTACTTACTGTTTCTATTGTAAGACCCAAATAATTTCCAACATCGGATATTGTCATGCTTAGTTTTACAGGGTTCTCTACCCATCCAATCTTTCTTCTTTGCTCCGAAATATTTAGTAAAAATTTTAAAATACGCTCTTTGGCAGAGTACTTACCCATTAGAAATATTTGATCTTGAGCAACAGATAATTCTTGGTTAGTAATTGCTAATATCTTTTTTTCTATTATAGGGTGTTGTATAAAAAAATTTTCAAGCTTAGTTTTAGAAAATGAACAAAGAATAGTATCTTCTATTGCTTCTGCACTGTAACTGTATTCTTCCTCTGAAGACATACCTAAAAAATCCCCAGGATATAAGAATCCTATGATTTGTTTTCTTCCATCAGCAGATATTTTATATATTTTCATACTGCCTTTTCTTAAGTTATAAAACCTATTTGCTTCATCTCCTTGGTTAAAAATATTTTCGCTTTTACTGATTTTTTTATCATTTGAAATAGATTCTAGTTTAGATATATCTTCATCTTCAAGCGCTCCACAAAAAGCAATTAATTTAACAGAGCATGATTTACATTTGTTAATAGTGTGTTTAGTTAGACAATATTTTGGAGCAATACTTACGTTCATATTAATTTCCTTAAAATTATATCTAAATATAAACTAATGAAATTTAATTGTACTTGATTTAAATCAAAATATCAATTTTATATTAGGCTACACTTTTAGTTTTGGCTGAATATTATAATGAATGAGAAAAACTACTCAGATATAGATATTGTTCCTATGAGAAATGGATTTATTGGGAAAACTTATGATATTTTTAAAAATTTTTCTCAATCAATAAAAATTGATGAATTTAGAGCTATTTATTATAAGAACAATCCTAAAGAAAGAATTAATTTATTACAGACTAATATTAATATTGCTTTATATAGAAATAAATATGTATATGGATATTATATATTTCATATTTCATTATGCGACTTTTATTATGTTGATCAGATAGTGATACCAGGCCCATTAGGACGTCAAACAATTTTAAAAAAATTTATAGAATACTTCGTTAAAGATGCACTAGAAAATGAAAGTAAAATTATATTTATAAATAATATATGTAATAAAGATTGGGAATATATCTTTTTTAAAGAGTTAGGAGCTAAAGATTTAGATAATAATAAATTAAGAATTGATCTATAAATATATATAGATAAATTTTTATTTATCTATTTTTTAAAAAGTAGCATTGGACTGTAAAAAAATAAAAATGAGCCAAATGCAATGCTCCAAAATATTCCTGCTAAATTTATTAATATTATATTGTTGTTATATAAAAGTGGTTCTATTGTTCTTAATATTGCAGCAATAGATATTGCAACATATATAACCGTTGTTCCTGAAGAGGCTTTTAATTTATTACCAGTATGGCCTAAAGATGCTCTTGTCATTACGGCTATTATCATTGTAGTAAAAGCACCAGTTGTAAAGGCATGAATAGAAACTGTGCTAGGTATCATATTCCACAGCATAGATAAACCAAATAGTATTAAAGCCATTACTAGCCAAGCATATCCCAAATGAAGTATCCATACTAGTGGCTCTGAAGTTACTGTCCAGCTTTTCCAATTTAATAATCTAAAAAAATGAAGAAATCCTGCAATTATACTAAAATAAGGAGTTAATATATAATTGGGATAAAACATATAAAAGAGGAGAAAAATTATTAATATTATAATTGCCAAATTATCAAATTTATCTTTTATAATTGGTAAAGCTTTATTATTCTGATTTTTTAGCCAATTAATAGTAAAGCTAGGTATAATCCTTCCACCTAAAATAGCGATTAGTAAAATTAAAATACAAATTGCTAGTTTTATACTTATAGTTGGATATAAATTATGTTGGATTAGTTCAATATGAAAAATCCAATTAGCAATAGTAAACAAAAAAAATAAAATAATTATCGGAAAATTTTTCCAATTTTTACTCGCGAAAACTTCTCTGCTAATAAAAAATAAAAGAATTGTTAAGAAAGGTAGGTCCAAAATAGCCATAAAAATATTATTTATTATATTAGAACTTAAAAATGCTATTCGTCCTGTAATCCATAAGAAAATTAGTAATAATAGTCTCCACCCATTTTTTGGTAATTTCCCTGTCCAGTTAGGAAGTGCCGTAAGGATAAAACCAGTCATAGCTGCACTTATAAATCCAAAAAACATTTCATGTTGATGCCATAATATTGCACTTATATTTTCTAAATTATTAAAAATATTAAAATAATTTAATAGCCATATTGGTATAGAAAAAAAAGCCCATAATCCACATAAGATAAAGAAAGGTCTGAAACTATTACTTAAAATAATTAATGACTTTTTTTTATACAATTTTTATTTAGATTTAAATGGTATTGCTAATAAATTTAAGAAGCTTTTATTTTTAATATCATTAAATTCTTCTAATCCTATAATTAATTGTTTTTCTTTTTCATGGGTAATATGACAATATTTTCCAAAAATCCTATCCCATATTGAAAGATTAAATCCAAAATTAGAATTAGTTTCTTTTTTAACAATTGAATGATGAATTCTATGCATATTAGGTGTGACTATTATTTTTCGTAAAATTAATTCAAATCTTTTTGGTATATAAATATTAGAATGGTTAAATATTGAAACAACATTTATAAGAATTTCAAATATTATTACTGCTACAACAGGAGGCCCAATTAAAATTACGTAAAAAGATTTTATAATTGTAGATAGAATAATTTCTATAGGGTGAAACCTTAATGCTGTAGAAAAATCCATTTTTTCATCACTATGATGTATTTTATGAAATACCCAAAACATACAATTATAATGAAAAATATAATGTTGTAGCCATATTCCTAAATCTAATAAAAGTAAGGCTATAATAATAGAAAGCCAAAGTGGTAAGGAAAAAAGGTTTAAAATTCCTATATCATATTTACTGCAAATTAATGCTGCGCCTACTACTAAAACAGGGAATACTAATCTTACTATAATTGTATCGAATACAATAAATAAAAAGTTTACAGCAAGCCTAGAATAGTTTTTTTTATATTTTTTATAATAAGGAAAATATATTTCGTAAATTGAAAATAATATTATAGCTAGTATAAAACACATAAACCTTATAGTTTCGCTATTTTGTTCTATAAAAAACATATTATTGAATTTTACTTTCTTAATTATCTTCTCTTTATTTTAATATATACAGCCCTTAGAGGCATAATAACTTCATGGGGGTGATAGTTATTATGCCTATAACCAATTAAGAGGTCTTTTCAGGCTAGTTTCTAAACTTTAATCCAAGGGTGAGTGTGTGAATGCATTATGTTTAAAAACTGTATATATTATGTATTAGACATAAATATTAATTTTGATTTATATCAAAATTTTCAAATATTTTTTTTTGAATTGTGACCAATACCAAATATACTTTTTTTTACTTTTATTTTTCTATATTTAAATTCTGGGATTATTTTTTTACCTACTGCAGATAAAGGTTTATCTAATACTTTTCTATATGGGGATTTCTCACAAGTTGGGTCGGTCGCATATGGATCTCCAGTTAATGCATAAGCTTGGCATCTACATCCACCCCAATCCACTTCTTTTCTATCACAAGATTTACATGGCTCAGACATCCAGGAACTTCCTCTGAACTCGTTAAAAGACTTAGAATTTTCCCATATCCATGCAAGCGATTTATCTTTGATATTATCAAATTCTAAATAATCTATAGATTCAGCTGCATGGCATGGGAGAACTCTTCCTGAAGGAGTGACGTTAATAAAACGTTTTGCCCATCCTCCTAAACACACTTTTGGCTTTTTAGCATAATAATCTGGAACTACATAATCAAATACCAGAATTCCTTTTAGTTTCTTTTTATATCTGTTAACTAGTTTCGTAGTTATATCAAGTTGTTTTCTAGTTGGTAAAAAAGCTTCTATATTTTTTAAAGCCCACCCATAGTATTGAACTTGAGCTACTTCTATTCTTTCTGCATCTAAATCAACAGCCATTTTAATTATATTTTCTAAATTATGTAAATTTTGTCTATGCATTACAGCATTTATAGTAAGGGGTAATCCAATTTTTCTAATTAATTTACAGATTTTTATTTTTTTTTCATGAGCTTTATACCCAGCAATCTTATCTCCACTTTTAGAATTATCATCTTGAAAAGAGACTTGAACATGATCTAGGCCTGAATCATATAATTTTTTAATTCTGTCTTCATTCAACAATACAGCGGATGTTATAAGGTTGGTATATAAATCAAGAGAATTTGCATGATTAATTAATTCTTCCAAATCTTTTCTAACTGTTGGTTCTCCCCCTGAAAAATGAATTTGTAAAACTCCCATATTAGATGCTTCTGTAATAAGTCTTTTCCAAGTATTAGTATCAATCTCATTAGACTTTTTTTCTAAATTTATAGGATTAGTACAGTACGGACACGAAAGTGGGCACCTATGAGTAAGTTCGCATAGAATGGCATAAGGTATTTCTATGTATTGATTTTTCATTTTATAACAAACCTTTTATCGGCTAATAATTGGAGCAATTTTATTATATCATTTAAAATTAAATCTTCTGGTGTATGAACATATTTGTTTTTAATTTTATTTGTAATAGTTTTTATCGAAATTTTTCCATTTATTAATTGTAGTATTTCTGCAGCACTTTCATTAAGTTCTATTACTCTTTCCGGTGCATTGATAATCCATTTATTACGTTGAACATCAAATTTAAATTTGACAGATTTTGAAAATTTGGGAATATCATTATTTTTTAATATTATTGGAGTTAGCATTTTAATCTAAATACCTATCTACCTATATTGATAGGGGTCAAAAGCTCCTGGAGGAATGTACCCTGGCTTTACATAAGAATAATATAAAGCATCTAATTGAGCCCACAGACAATCAGTTTTAAAATTCACCGCGTTAAGAACTGCTTCTTGTTCAGATCTAGTTCTTGCATTTTCTATTACCCACGCCCTTCCAAAATTAGCGTCTTTAGGTGCTTCATTAAGACGTTGCTTAAAATAAGATAAAGCGGACTCATCTGCCCATTCATAATGTTTTATAAATCCAGCTATTCTTTCCCGATGAATTGCTGGTGCATACATTTCGGTTAAAGAAGAAGCAATTGCCTCTAATAATGATCTTTCTCTTACAAAAATTACATAAGCATCAACGGCATATCTGGTAGCCGGTAAGATGCCTTCACATGATTTTACATAATCAATGTTTAATTTAAGTTTTTTACATAATTTTAAATATCTCTCAATTCCCCCACTTCCTTCCATATCTCCTTCATGATCAATTACTCTAGATCTCCATTCCAAGCGAAGTTTTACATCGTTTATACGTGACATTAAAGTAAGGTCTTTAATAGGAATAGAACATTGATAATAGTATCTATTTAGAGCCCAAGCTTGGACTTGTTCAAAAGATAATTTTCCTGAATGTAAGAGTGTATGAAAAGGATGAAGACTATGATATTTTCTTTTTCCAAGCTCAATTAATTTATCAGTAAAAGTTTTTTTAGTCATAGGTTCTTCATGATCAAATTTTCTTAACATTTCAGGGTGTAAAGGTGCAGTAGCTGTCATATTCATAATGATATCTCCATGTTATCGTAGGCAATTTCCCAATTAAATTTGCCTACTATTTTTCTTTCAATTGAATTTTCTAGAAGTGCAGGATTAGTAGTATTTATATGTATAAAAATTTTTCTTTTTATATTTAAATTTTTTAAAGTTTCTAGAGTCCCTTCTTCACCAGACATACTCATATGGCCCATTCGATTACCAGTTTTTGTGCCTATTTTTTCTTTAATCATTTCTTTGTCATGCCATAAAGTTCCGTCAAAAAATAATAGGTTACTATCACTAATTTTATTTTTTAACCAAGCAGGCATACTCGCACAGCCGGGAATATAAAAAAAACTTTTATTGGTATTTAAATCTATAATTTCAAGAGCTATTGTATCTTCGTCAACGGAACCAAAATTAGGCCCTTTAGATTCATCTTCTAACCATAATGCAACTTTTCCTGGAACAGAAAATGGAATAATTGATATGCCACTACTTTTTCCGTTAGGGTAATATAAAGTTTGATTTTTATTAAGGTTTAAGGGCCTTTTTTTTACAAATTTTGGGTTTAAAATATTAAAAATAGCATTTTTTTCTAATATATTTATAACTCTTTTTGTTGCATATAAATTAAAGCTTTGAGATTCTCTTAGTGATAATAAACCAGCAGTGTGATCTACATCAGCGTTAGTTAGACATACGCCCATGATTGGACTATACCTTAAACTATCTGTTGTTTTGGGCATTAGTTCTGGATTGTTCCATATTTGTTGTCTAATATCTGGTGAAACATTTAAAATAAACCAGTGTTTTTTATCACTACTAATAGCAATTGATGACTGATTTCTATACAAGGCATTCGAATCTTTGTTTCTCGCTTTTCTACTATTAGGATGATTACAATTCCATTGAGGAAATCCACCACCTGCTGCAGCTCCTAAAACACGTATATGCACCTTATTTTGTCCATTCATTATTATTATATAATTATGAACCAAACCACAGATCTTATAAGTGGGAATTGATTTAAATCAAATATATAACATTTAATATGTTTATAATTTTATAGTGTACAAAAATACTAAAACAATAATAGGGAACAAAAATATGGGAGGAAGTACAGAATCTAATACAGTACCTAAGCATTTAAAAAAGTTAGAGGCATTGTATGAAAAATTAGAAAGAAATCCTAATTTAGAAAAAGCATTTTTAACAGATAAAAAAAAGTTTTTAGAGAAGCATGGATTTAATGAAAAAGAAGTTAATAAGTTAATTAATGATTTACAAAAAGCTAGAATTGACGAATTGTCTTCTGTTTTAAAAGAACAAGAAGAAAAATTAAACTAATACTCTTTATTTAATGAATATAAAAATAATACTAATAATATAGGAGCAGAGTATGAATTTAAATATAAAATACAAAAAACAAAATTTTTTTGCTATTATAAGTGATATTGATATAAAAAATTTAAGTAATACAGATTTTTTAGAAATAAAAAGAATTGTTGAAACTTATGGTGTTGCTGTCTTAGGTTCTCAATTTATAAATGACGATGATCAAATTAAATTTTCTGAGCGTTTTGGTAAATTAGAAATATCTATAGGTACTCAAACAAAAGCACCAGATTATCAACTTGACAATGCAATAAGACCTGAAATTAGTAAAATATCCAATGTTGATTTAAATAATAAAATGTTGCCTTATGATGACAAAAAAGTAATATTTGATCGTGGTAATAATACTTGGCATTCAGATTCTTCTTTTAAAGAAACTCCATCAAAAATATCTATACTTAGTGCTCGTGAGGTACCTGAAGAGGGAGGAGGTACAGATTTTATAGATGCAAGATATGCACTAGAAACATGGAATAAAAAGCCTAGAAAATATTCTTTGAATGACCTTAAAAACTGTATTTGTGAGCATTCTATAGTCTACTCTCGTATGAATAATACAGGGGATATATTTGACGATAAATTTAAACAAGACATGCCATATGTAAAACAGAAATTAATAAGAATTCATCCTTGTACAAAAAAGCCAGCTTTTTTTGCTGGTAGCCACTGTAGTCATATTTTAGGGTGGGATAAAGAAGAGAGTAGGCCTTTAATAAAAGAAATTAATGATTGGATCATTGAAGCAGGAGGTATAGCTAAACATGAATGGAAAACTGGAGAACTAGTGCTATGGGATAATAGGAGAGTTTTACATAGAGGTACTGGCTATGATGAATCTAAGTATAGAAGAGTAATGCATAGAACTACAGTAGCAGGAGATATGCCAAGTTATATGGAATAATTTAATATATAACTTTCGTAATTTGTATCCTTGGGGGGAGGAAGAACTGCATCAGATGATTATTATATAATTACTTACCCTGACATGATGAGCAAAATAACAGGGTCTAAAAATGCATGAGTATAGAGGAAGATTTATGGAATTAGTATAGCTTCATTATATTTTCAGAGTAGTTATTCATAGTAAATATAGATTTTAAATTATTTCTTCTTTATAAAGTCCTAAAAATTCTTGTACTGGTCTATCCGAGAAAGAGAACAAAACAGACTCATTTTTAACACTATGCTTAAAGGGTGTCCAACCGGGAATGACAAAAATATCTCCTTTTCCCCAACTGTAATTTTTTTTATCAATTATTGTATTTCCATCACCCTCTACCACGCAGTAGACGGTTCCATCAGTACTTCTAGTTAACCTCCCATCAAATGTTTTTGGTAAAAGTTGCATAAAAGTTGCCATTGTAGAAATAGCATGACCTCCATTTATTGGGTTAGTGTATTTTAATTTTAGACCGTGAGATTGGTCCCATTCATTCTTAATTTTCATTTTTTCCAATGCTTCTCGAGTTTTGGCATATGGATAAGAAAAAACAGGAGACACTTTATTGTTTAATGAATTACTATTAACCGGTAATAAACCTGAACCGTATCGTGCTATAGAATCACCTTTAGGTTTACTCAAAATTTGTCTTTTTTGTTCCAGTTTTTGGGCAAAACTAGAAGTAAATTGATTTACAATAGGGATGTCTAATCCATCCAGCCACACCATAGGTTCACAGGATTCATTACCATGATCATGCCACTTCCATGATGGAGTAATAATAAAATCTCCTGGATGCATAGTCACCTTTTCACCGTCTACGGATGTATAAGCTCCATCGCCATAAACTACAAATCTTAGGGCGGATTGAGTATGTCTATGGCAGGGAGCAATTTCTTTTGGAAGAATAAGTTGTAAGCCGGCATATAGTGTGTCAGTTATTTTACTTTCTCCTTTCATACCAGGATTTTCTAGTATTAAAACTCTTCTTATTGCCTCTTCTGCAGTAATTATATCTCCTGAATTAAAAACATGTTCTTGTACTTCTTTCCAAGACCATAAATAAGGAACTGCTCTTGTTCTTGGAGTAGGAGTTACAAGGTCGGATAGCACTTCCCAAAGTGGTGCAAGATTTGCCTTCTGAATATCTTTATAGAAATTGTTTTTATAATTATTAATAACTTTTTTATTTTTCATTTTAAAAATTTCTGTTTAATTGACCTTTGGTAACTGTAAAGATAATTTTTCAACTACTAGATTGTGCGTGATTTTTAAATAATCTCCCAACATTTCTTCATTTTTTCTTTTTTTAATGCCCCATTTCCTAAACACTTTATTATTTTTAGAATTAGGTTTTCCAAAAAATGCTGGTAGCATTGGAAAATATCTATTTATAGCATCTTGTATTAAAATTTTTCCATTTTTCTCTTTTATGATTTCTATAGTAAAATCTTCGCCAAATTTTGCATGAAACTTTTCTTCGGGCATAGTTATTCTCGCTAAATTTTGAAGAGGAACAAAAGTGCATTCTAGTAAATCTTCAACTTGAAGTATTTCTGCTAGGTCAGCCAGTAATTTAATAACACAAAATTCTTCCCAAGTTTTTAAGGGAAATTCAAAAATAGATAAAGGTTGTTTTCCTTCAGGGACCATTAGTTCTTCAGGGATATTAAGTTTTTCACCTAATTCCTTAAATCTAACATGATGACCATATTCTTCCATGGCTACTCTACAAGTAAGCCATTTAGCATATGGAGTAGGAGCAAGCGAAATAGCTGGTTCATCAAACACTCTTGCACCGTAAAGTTCGTTTACTGCATGGCTTCTTACTATCTTAATTAAAGCCTCTTTATACTCGCTAGGATGATTATCTAGTTCTTCACAAGTGTTTACTTTTATAGGAACAAATTCTTCATTCATTTTTGAACTCCTTAAATTATATAATTGGATCAGAAGAAAAGATCTCTAAATCAGTCTTAAGTGAACTCGAGTTAGATTCTTTAATCCATTTTTTTATTTCAATCATAGTAAGTTATTTTACAGGCCTAGATGCAGCATTCCAATAATGTTCAAGGTTTTTGATAAGTGCATTACTAAAATGACAATAAGCTTGATCATGGCAATAGGCGCTCATATATTTTCTAAAAGTATCAAGAGGTTCTTGTCCAATACGAAATGCTCTTCTATTACTAGCCGAACCAACAACTCCTGAATTAGTATAAGCATCTATAGTTTCTAATAATTTTTTGTCCATATTTCCTTTTTCTACAATCTCATCACAAATTAATTTTCCTTCAGGTGAGTTTGAATGGATAGTTAATCCATTTTGAATTGCTTGCCTTGCTATTCTATCTCCTGTAAATCGCCAAAGTCTCATATTAGCCATACCTGGTATAAAACCTTCTTTTCTAGCTGGAAGAGTCATATAACTTCCATCTTCAGCCATTATATGATCCATAACTAGCAAATATTGGCACCCTCCTCCAATTGCGAACGTATCAAGAGTGGCAATCCATGGTTTTTCTTGAAGTGGATAAAGAGGGTTTTCTGGGTTATGGTCTTTAGTTGCTATTCCCCTGAAAACTTTATTTACTGCACCCATATCTCTTTTAATGAACCAAAGGAAAGAAATTTTTCCTTGATATAAATGGGTTAAATTAATACCTGCTCCAAAGGTTCTTTTATTTGCATATTTTGGATGTTTGTTTTTTTCACCTCTTAAAACGCATATTTCAGAATCTTTATCCAAAATAGCGAGATCTATAGCTGCTTCTAATGGATATAGCGTTCTTTCATCTTCGGCATTTAAGTATTCTTCGTTTTCTAATGTCACTACTACATATTTTCCAAATTTTTCAACACTTGCTCCATCAAACTGAACTTTTTTATTTTTATTAAATTCTTCTTCTTTTTCTAGAGCTAATTTGCTTGGAAGCAACATAGTATGACAAAGATGTTCTCCTTCTTTTTGATGAGCTAGAATGGAAGATAAAAATAATCCTTGATCAGTTTCGATGCCATCTTTATCTTTAAGCATTTTTTTATCTTCATTATGCAATTCTTCTTTTGAAGGATTTAAAAAAGGAACGTAGTTATTTGCTAGATTAATTAATTCATCTATATGAATATATTTTTTTTGATTATTTGTTATTAGATTATATATATGTTGAGAATATTCTTCTAAAAATATTTTTTTTGAATTTTCGATATACTTTCTAAGTTCTTTTCTATCTTCTCTTTTACTAATAGTTTTATTAAATTCTACACATTCTTTCCAGAAAAGAGAAAAGTGATTTTTATCTTCTTCAAAATCATTTTTAATTATAGGCTTAAAATTTAATAGCTTCATTTTTTTCTTCTACTTTTAAAATGTTTAATAGTTCTAGAAATTTATTATTATTCATCATATCTATTTCCTTATTTGAATATAATCACAGGCTTTATAAGAAGTAATTGATATAAATCAAAATTTGAAAAGAATGAAACTAAAAAATGCTTTTAGTGTAATAGTCATATAAATTATTCTACATATTTTTATGTTCCATATCATTTGTATCAATCTCTAAAACATAATTTTTAGGAATATTATGAAAATCTACAATATTACCTCCATACTCTACTTTCTTAATACTACCTCTTTCTTCACTAATCTTTCTCTTAGCCATCATTCTTTCGACTAATTTGCCAGTTAACTGTTTTCCTCTAGAACTTTTATATCCCTTGATATACCCTAACTACATCCTATCTTGTTAAATCATAGTATTATTAAGTATGGTACAGGGTTAGTATTAGCCATTTTAATGGGCTTTATTAGGTATAATTAATCTCAAAAACGTGAATACTTTTTGTCTTTGTTTACTTTGTTAACGTCTATTCTAATATTTTCTATTGAATATTTTTTCTTACTTTCTCTTTCTAACTTCCTTCTATATTTCCACATCATATTCACTAATAAATTCTTATAAAACTCTTTATTCCTTCTACTTCTTATTCCCCTATCCTTGAAGTTATTAGCAATTTCCTTATAGGTATATCTTCTTTCTCTTAGTCTAATAACTTCGTTGATTATAAACTTACTATACTCTCCATAACTATCCACATTTCCAAGATTTATCTTCGAAATTATATCTAACTTTAATTCAATGTTATGGATTGTTTTTGGTGT
>Ga0008649_10002740_pt1 | contig 12585 bp, 11 predicted proteins | sample SaaInlV_130m_DNA_2_FD_66601 | JGI IMG/M metagenome (GOLD analysis project Ga0008649, IMG submission 66601) | Marine microbial communities from expanding oxygen minimum zones in the Saanich Inlet - SI037_S2LV_130m_DNA | ecosystem: Environmental > Aquatic > Marine > Intertidal zone ... | reverse complement strand
GATTCTGAAAGAATTTTCAGCAGATCCTGAAAAATACTATAATGTCAAATTATTCCAAGAACAAGGATTTGTTAGAAAAGCATGTACCAAATGTGGCAGATTCTTTTGGACTCTAAATGCTGATAGAAATTTGTGTCCAGATGATGGATTGGATACATATTCGTTCATCGGTGAGCCTCCAACCAGTAAGAGATTTGATTATACTCAAGCATGGAAAGAAGTTGAAGATTTTTTTGTAAAAAATAATCACACATCAGTTTCTAGATACCCAGTTGTTTGCAGATGGCGAGATGATTTGTTTTTTACAATTGCATCAGTTGTTGATTTTCAAAGAGTGATGGGAAGTAAAGTAGTCTTTGAGTTTCCTGCAAACCCACTAGTAGTTCCACAAACTTGTTTGCGTTTCAAAGATTTAGAAAACGTCGGAGTAACAGGTAGACACTTTTCGAGTTTCTGTATGATAGGACAACACAGTGTTCCTGATTTAGGAGGATACTGGAAAGATGAATGTGTTGATTTGGATTTTAGATTGTTAACTAATCAATTTGGAATTAAAAAAGAAGAAGTTGTGTTTGTAGAGGATGTATGGGCAGGTGGTGGCTCTTTTGGACCATCACTGGAATACTTTGTTCGAGGATTAGAATTAGGAAATGCAGTATTTACTGAATTCCAAGGAGAACTAGGACAACACACTACACTTGACCAGCGAGTAATTGACATGGGTGCAGGGCTTGAGAGATTTGCATGGATTACAATGGGTACACCTACAGCATACGACTGTTGTTTTGGTCCAGTTAATGGGAAATTATTTGAAAAAGTTGGAATAGATTCTGATTCTGATTTTTTGAAGAAATACTTTACAGAGATTGCAAAAGAGATTGATCATTATGACGACCTAAATGAAGTACGACGTCTTGCAGTGAAAAATGCAGGAATTACAGATGATCAATTAAAGAAAATAATTACACCACTTGAAGGAATTTATCTAATTGCAGACCATCTCAGGACATTGATTTTTGCAATTACTGATGGCGCATTGCCATCAAACGTTGGTGGCGGATATAACCTCAGAATGATGCTTAGACGAATTAATGGAACAATTAACCGATTGAATCTAAAATTAGACATTGATGATTTGATAGATACTCACATTGACTATCTCAAAGATACCTATCCTGAACTTGATGAGAAAAGAGAAGATGTCAAAACAATTCTCAAGCTAGAATCTGCAAGATATGAAGATTCCAAAGGAGATATGAAGAAAAAAGCAGAAAAGATTCGTGAGCGAGGAGTACCATCAGTTGATGAACTCATAACTTTGTACGAATCAGATGGCATTACACCTGAATATCTCAAAGAAGTTGATGCAATTTCAGAAATCCCATCACAATTTTACTCTAAACTATCTGATTTGCACCAGTCTGAAAAGAAAAAGGCAATCACAGAACTTCCACTAGAAGAGTTACCTGAAACTGAGACCCTATTTTACAAAGACGACCCAATGGAGTTTGAGGCCAAAGTAATCAAGGTCTTTGATGATCAAGTCGTGTTAGATAGAACTTCATTTTATGCAAGAGGTGGAGGACAAGAACCAGACCATGGTATTATCGCAGGATTCAAAGTTGTAAATGTAGATAAACACGCAAACATTATTGTTCACAAACTAGAAGGGGGCACTCCAAAAGAAGGCGATACAGTATCTTGTAAGGTGGATGAAACAAGACGTGCAAACATTACTAAAAACCACACCAGTACTCATATTCTAAATGCATCAGCAAGGAAAGTTTTAGGTTCGTGGGTTTGGCAGCATTCAGCTTTCAAAGAAGATGATCATGCAAGGTTAGACATCACACATCATTCATCATTAACAAAAGAAGAAGAAAAAAGAATTTCTGAAGAAGCTAACAACATGATAAAACAAAATCTCAACGTAAACATTGACTACTATGATAGAGGAACTGCTGAACAAACATTTGGATTTAGGATTTACCAAGGAGGAGTTGTTCCAGTAAAATCAGTACGTATTGTATCTATTGAAGATCAAGATATTGAAGCTTGTGGCGGAACTCATGTAAAGAAAACAGGGGATATTGAATTAATCAGAATTAAGAAAACTAAAAGAATTCAAGATGGAGTTGTTAGGATCGAATTCACATCAGGAGAAAATGCAAGAATTTTTGAAAAAGAATTTGCAAAGAAACAAGAAATTGAAAGCGAAAAACAGGCTAAAAAAGAATTAGAAGAAAAAAGTAGAGACGCAAAAAATAAGAAAGCTAATGAGTTGGTTCCAAAAATGGAAAACATTACTGAAACATTTACTGAAAAAATGTACGAGAAAGTAAATAACTTTAGTAAGGCTACAAATAGTTACGAAATAGAAGAATTACAGAAAAGGATAATTTTAGATTGCATAGATAGAATTGACCCTAAGGAAATAATAAAAAATCAAGACATTGTAATCTCAAAGTTTTCTGAAAAAATAGATATTAGTAAAATTGACCAGATGCAGATTAAGCTTTTGGAAGCATTCAAAAACGTAGATCTAAGTAAAATTGAAAAAATTCAAAATGAAGTAATCTCCGAGTATGCTAACAAAATAGATTTTGAAAAAATTGATGAGATACAACACAAGATTGTTGAATCAGCTGAAAAAATAGATTTTAATAAAATTAATGAGATACAACACAAAATAATCTCCGAGTATGCTAACAAAATAGATTTCGAAAAAATTGATGAGATACAACACAATCTTGTTGAATCAGTTAAAAAAATAGATTTTAGTAAGATTTTGCAATATTATACAGAATTACTTGTTGATGAAATAACTAAACAAGATGAAGAAGAATTAGATACTAAATATGAAATAAAAACGGAAAAATTTCAGAATGGTAGAATATTCTACACATTAAGTGAGAAATACCCAAAAGCATTTCATGTTAAATTTGGAAGAAAAATTACTCAAAAACAAAAGGATTCAATTTATCTTGGAATATCTGAAGAAAACTCGATTATTGGAATTATAGTATATTGTGGAGAAAAAATTTCTAAAGAAATTTCTGCTTCACAAATAGCCAAGGAAATAGCCTCAATTTTAGGCGGTTCTGGTGGTGGTGATGCTAAATTTGCTCAAGGTGGAGGAAAAGACACATCTAAAAAAGAGCAGGCAATAGCCAAAGCAAAATCAATGATTTTAGGATAATATTATGACAATTAACTGGAATGAAATAGAAACTAAATGGCGAAACAAGTGGGCCGAATCAAAAGACTTTGAGACAAATCCAAATGATAAACCAAAAAAATTCATTACAGTAGCATATCCGTATCCAAACTCTCCGCAACATATTGGACATGGTAGAACATACACACTAGCTGATGTTCATGCAAGGTTTTATCGAATGCAAGGGTATAACGTATTGTTCCCAATGGGATTCCATTATACTGGAACTCCAGTGTTAGGGATGGCCAAAAGAATTCAGAAAGGAGAAAAAGAAATTCTTGATGGGTTACGAAATGTATATCATGTCCCTGAAGAAGACATTAAAACATTTGTTGAACCAATAAAGATTGCAGATTACTTTCATGAAGAAATAAAATCAGGAATGATTGAGATGGGTTATTCAATTGATTGGAGACGAGAATTTACCACTATAGTTCCAGGTTATCAGAAATTTATCGAGTGGCAAATTACTACACTAAAAGAAAACGGCAAAATCATTCAAGGCAGTCATCCAGTTGGATGGTGTCCTAAAGATCAGAACCCTGTATCCCAACATGATACAATGGGGGACGTTGAACCCAAAATTGATGAGAAGAATTTCTTGATTAAATTCAAGCTTGGCGAGTTTATTTTCCCAGTAACAACATTGAGACCTGAAACAATTTTTGGAGTTACAAATTTGTGGGTTAATCCAAATACAATTTACAAAAAAGTTACAGTAGATAATGAAACGTGGATTGTTTCAGAAGAATGTGCACACAAAATTGAATTCTTTGAAAAACAAGTCAAAGTTGTTGGCGATATACCAGGTAGTGAAATTATAGGACAATATGCAATTAATCACGATGGACGAGAGATTCCAGTATTGCCTGCTGATTTTGTAGAGCCTAGCATGGGAACTGGTCTTGTAATGTCAGTACCTGCACATGCACCAAAAGATTACCAGGCATTGATGGATTTGAAGGCTAGTAATCACGAATTAGCCTCCAAAATCGAGCCTATTCCGATTATAGTTACTGAAGGATATGAGAAATATCCTGCAAAACAGATTTGTGAAAAATTAGGAGTTTCAGACCAAACAGACGAAAAGTTAGAAGAGGCTACAAAAGAATTGTACCTTAAAGAATTCACAGATGGAAAATTAAATGACAAATGTGGAGAATTTAACAATGAAAAGGTCCAGTTTGGACGAGACAAAATTAGAGTGTGGTTACAAGAAAATAATACATTAGAAAAATTCCCAGTCCTTGAGAATTCCCCAGTACATTGCAGATGTGGTGCAGAATGTGTTGTAAAAATATTGAACAATCAATGGTTTTTGAATTATGGGGATGAAGAATGGAAAGAACTTGCTCGCAATTGTTTTGATGAGATGAACATTCTACCAAGTAACCTCAGAACAGAGTTCAAAGAAGTAATAGAGTGGTTGCATGAGCGAGCATGTGCAAGACAACAAGGGTTGGGAACTAAACTTCCATGGGATAAAGACTGGATTGTAGAATCACTATCCGATTCAGTAATTTACATGGCATACTATACCATTTCACGATTTGTAAATGATGGAACAGTATCACCTGAGAATTTAACTCGAGAGTTCTTTGATTATATTCTATTAGATAAAGGAGATGTGAAACTAGCTGTAGATACATCAAATCTTTCTGAGAATATCATTAATACAATGAAAAAAGAATTCCAATATTTTTATCCAGTTGATTCAAGACATTCAGGAAGAGATTTGGTACAGAACCATCTATCATTTTTTGTCCTTAATCACGTTGCAATCTTTGAGAAAAAATTATGGCCACAAGAAATTGTAGTCAATGGTTCAGTAATGATGGATGGTGCAAAAATGAGTAAGAGTATGGGAAATATCATTCCATTACGAACTGCAATTAAAGACCATGGTGCAGATCCGATTAGATTAGCAATAATATCATCAGCTGAATTGTTACAAGACGCTGATTTTAACATGGAATCAGTATATGGAATTTCTAACAAGCTAGAATCATTGTTAGAGGAATGCTCTAGGCTCAAAAATAAACCAATTTCAGAGTTACAAGCAGAAGATAGATGGATTTTATCCAAATCTCAGAGCATGATTGGTACAGTTACCGAATCCCTTGAAAAGATGAGATTAAGGGAAGGATTGCATGAGATTTTGTTTTCATTTGAATCAGATTTGAGCTGGTACAACAAACGAGTTGAAGCTAAAGGTAGAGAAGACGTTTCAGGAATTATGTATAAAATTAATTCTGCCAGAGTTGCAATGTTATCTCCATTTGCACCACATATAGCTGAAGAAATGTGGAAGAAATTAGGAAATGATAGCCAAGTATCAAAATCAGCATGGCCCGTACATTCTAAAAATGAAATTGATGCTACTGCAATCCAATCAGAGGGTTTACTCAAAAGTACCATAGATGATATTGCAAATATTCTCAAAGTTACAAAAATTAATCCAAAGAAGATTGTAATCTATGTAAATTCTGATTCTATGAAATCTAAAGTGTATCGCAAAATATTGGGAATTATGGTAGGTGGTCAAAACAACATGGGAGTTGTAATGAAGGAGTTAATTGCTGATCCTGAAACTATAGAGGCTAAAAAAATGCCAGACTATATCCAAAAAGTGATCAAGGATTTGCATTCAGAGTCAGAAGAGATTAAAAATATGAAATTAGAATCGGATTCATTTGATGAAAAAGATTTCCTCTCATCTGAACTAGCTAGCATTGGAAAGAAAGAATTTGGAGTAGATGTTACAGTATATTCAGAATCAGATGATAACATCTATGATCCAAAAGGAAAAGCAAGACATGCACGACCATTCAAACCTGCAATTTTAATTGAATGATATTCTAGTAAACTCTCCATGTAGAAGTCTAAGAGATAGAGCATTTATTCATACTTTTTCAGATTTAGCTTGTAGACCAGGAGAAATTAGTCACAAATCATCAATAATTATAATCATGAACAACATTTTAGAATTATTGCGACTATATGGTGTGCACCCAACATATCAAATTATCTATAAATGGATTCAAAATATACAAAATTGATGGACCAGTATTTAGAAAAAAATAACGGAATCAAAAATGATGTATATTAATCGATCAGAACCATGCAAAGAAGATCAGAAAGAATTCATAATTAAGGACAATCTAAAAATAATTCACATGAGACATGTTCATTTACAAGAAGATATGAACAGTAACAAAGTGGAGAGTAAAAATGGTTGATGAAAATTGGCAAATAGCAGGAATCGTAGTTTCATTTCTAAGTTTTTTTACCGCAATATTCCTTACATTTTACATTAGATTTTTAGATGGAAAACAAAGAAAACGTGATGAAAGTTTCTACATTACAGCAACCATGAAAGACATACAGCAATTAAAAGATCATATGATAAACATTCAAGATCTTTCTGAATGTGATGATCCTATTCCAAATAAAAATGCACAAATTGAAATAACTCAAAAATTGATAGGGTATACTGAAAAAAATAAAAAACTTATCGAATTATTAATTTCAGATACAAGATTTTCAATGAGTAAATGGATGAGTCTAAAAGATGCAGAAAGAAAAGATGTTGAAGGATTCATTACAAATACCAACTGGGTTTTAGATGATTATCTACCAAAAATAGATGAAAGTAAAGATACTCAAATGAGAAGATGGTCAAACTATTTCAAAGAATTTGAAAAGCGTAAAAATGAATCATCTAAAAAGATGGATATTTTGATATCAAAATATAGTTAAAATTTTAAAACAGGTTTCATTGTTTCAACAACAAATCGATTCCATTCTGTCAAATTTTTATCTATTCCAAATGAAACAGTGGCATCCTTAGTTATCCTCAACAAATAACCACTATCAGATAATGTATCCAATAGTCCATTACATTTGTACACACGTGAAACAGAGTTCCAATGAGTACAATTAGCATAATGTTCATCAAATAACTCGTGCTCAGTACCACAAAAATCAGCAATTGTTGTAAAAGATAATTTTTTCAAATTACCTAGCGGTTTATCCCCATGATAGAATTTTGCTTCTTCAAGGTTATTTTTACCAGATTTCATTTTAAGGATTTTATTCATCAAATCATAGAGTTTCTCTTTTTTTATTGAAATGGATTCAAAAAGATCATCGCCATCATGTAACACATGTGCAAAGAATTTCATTAATCTAACTCTGAAATCAGGATTACCATGTAAAATAACTATGTTAGATGTTGGATCAAATAAAAATGTAAATTCTTCAGAAGTAGTATCAAAATGGCCTTCACCTTTAAACTCATTCTCTTTTTGATATACATATTTCACATACCCTTCAACACCAAAAGAATTTTTTTTTAGATTAGATATTTCTTGAGTTAATTCAATTTGTTCGTCAGAGTTATTTTCATCATCATATTTGATTTTAAATTTTTTTTTATCTAATTTTCTAAAAATTGCTCCAGCAGTTGAAGGAAGTGTATATTTTACAATTAAGATAGACTGTGCCATGTGTTCTAAGTATGTAGTCACTATATAAGACAGATCCAAAACTGGAAATAACTAATCACTGTACAACGGTTTGTATTGAATCTTTCAAAAAATTAATTTCAGATTCAATTTTGTTATCACCATCAATAACACTAACCAAACATTCTGGACATAGTAAAACTCCAGATTTATTACTTAATTTCCACATTTTTTCAGCATATTCCGGAATTTTAATTCTAATTGACGGCAACCATGCACATTCATAAAATAAAACACAACATGTAGAGATATGATCTTGGAATCCTGTAAAAAACTCCATGTAATCATCGTTCATGTTTGGCAAGATCTTTTGTAAAGATCATAAGTGCGATCTAAACGTTTTGAAAAAATGTTTTAACCAAGTAATTAACAATATTATCATGAAAAATCTAGAGTATGCAAAATGTCCCAAATGCCCTAATGAAGCTGAAACAGAAAGCGACATAGAAGAATTATTTGGATATAGACTGTACAAGGGGCAAACCTATGTTCAATCAAATTGTAAAAGATGTAGATCTAGAATACAGAAAAGAAGACGAAGATTAGGCATAGAGAGCAGTTGGCCACTCAAAAACTAGGCATCACATAAACATGAAATTTTGTGACAAATGTGATTCAAAAATAATTGAAACCACAGATGGTTCTAAATGTCCCAAATGTGACGATTTATCACAAATTCCAAAAAAGCATTTAATTAGAAATAAAATCGGTGTTCTTTCAAAAGATTCTTTTCCGTTTGAAAAAAATTTGTATTACAAGGCACCAAGCATCAGGAATGCTCTTTGTTGTGATAAACAAAGTGGAATAAGTCATAATGAAGATTACGATTTTCTTACTCTACTCAGATATGCCCATAAACATGACCCAAATGCAAGGAACCCATATCTTGATTGGTATGATGAAAAATCTGGAAATTATTACTATGTTGGAAAAGGAGTAAACGGAGACCAATCACTAACAGGAGTTAACGAAAAATTAGCTAATGCCAAAGAGACCGGAACAAAAATCCATCTTTTCTGGCAACATGCTATCAATAGTGATCATCAATACATTGGACAAATGAATATGCAGACATATGATCAAAAAACTCAACCTGGAAGTAATAAAATAATTCGAAAAGATTACGTGTTTACATTAAATCTAATTTAGATTTTTATCAAATATATTATCTATAACTGTCACAAGTAATTCTTCCCAGGGATAGGGATTTGAACCAATTATGTAAACCCCTTAAGAGAATCAATCCATTGATTTATCGCCACGATATAATTTCTTAAAGTCCTGTGATCTATAGGTTACAAATCCAATTCCTGTCGCAATAATCATATCAAACACAGGCATACCTGTAAAATATTCATTTCCAAAGATAGCTGCAGGTAAACTCAAACCAACTGCCAATGCTCCAAGTGTGAATCTAGAAAGAAGATATGAAAAAAGACTACTTTTTTGAGATTTTTCAGTATCATTTCTGTCTTTTTTCTTTATGAAGGGACATACCTTAACAGACCAAAAAGTATCATCTGAAACCATATCAATTTGTAATTTTTGCTGAGAATTTTTTCGTTCAGGCTTTTTTTGCTTGAAAATTCTCCAAGTCTCTATGGCTCCAAATAATAATGCAAGTACAATTCCACTTAAAGCAAATAAAATAAACTCAAATTGATTATGTTTAATTTTGACTTCTACATTTACTGGAATCGGATCAATTTTGTCTCCATATAACCAGATTTTTCCCTCATAAGTTGAGGTAATGTCTGATTTTACCTCCATTGACATTTCAACAGTACGAGACTGTTTTCTATTTGGATCTAAAATTGGCTCTAATGGAGTGCTAAAACTAGGACTAATTGTAAATTTTTTGGGAAACTTTCGGATGCATCACCTTCAAGACTTAAGACATCAGGTGCGCCAGATATGCCTGAATGGGAGGCTAGCTGTAATTTGGATATTTGCCAAGAGAGAATTGCAGTCTCATTTCCCAAATTGACATAAGATATTGTATCATCATATTGTGTTTGAGAATCAGGAGTAAAGAGTAAAGAGCTAATCTTTACTATTTTGAATGTATCATCATACATTTTGATAACAGGGACTGCATCAACAGTTTGAATTACAGAAAAAAATACAATTGGAATTAAAAATAAAAATAATTTTGAGTTATTCATATTCTTTACATTTCCGAGTTCTTGTTGAAGGTGTGATTTCAGAATACATTTCCCAATCATCTTTTCCCCCATATCGTCTTGCTGCAAACATTTGTTTTCCATCAGTTCTTACATTAATCAGTCCGTTGAGTTTTTTCAAATATAGTCCTTTGAGTATTTTAGCATCAGTTTTTGTGAGTTTCTTTTTTCGCTCATCACTTAGATTGATTGATTTTTGCACTTTTTGTCCAGTTTCAACAAACGTAGCTTCAATTTCAGTCGAGAACAAAAGTGGATGGTCTGAACGTGATGCTAATCCATTTGCACCAAGAAAATTTGCCCTTGGATGTGCATGATCTTTTTGATCACCTGAGGAGATAACAGAAATTTGTGGATTCACGGATTTTAGCCATTCAAGTTTAAATTCGTGGCTTCCATGATGAGGTGCCTTTAGTATGTGAGAATCCATCTTTTTTGTAAGAGTTTCATCTTGCAATAGATTTTCAGAGCCTTTAATGTTAAGATCACCTGAAAGCATTAGTTTGATTTTATCATGGGTTAACCTTACTACAACTGAATGACCATTACTAGTATGACCATGATCTGAGAACCACTTGTATGCAACTGTGCCATCTGAAAGAATATCTACTTTTGGTCCAAGAACTTCAAGTTTTATTGAAGGATCATCAAAGTCAAGGATTCCAGTTCTAGAGTCTACTGCCCCATATTGTACATCCCCTTCATCTAAAATTGCATCTCGCCATCGTCTGAACCTATAAGATAATTTCAATCCCTCTAATTCTTCAATTTTATCATGACTGGTTGTAATGTATGTAGTATTACCTATCTTTACTGATTCGCCAAGTTGTTTTGGGTATTCGCCTTTTGCAAATGAGATTAATCCTCCATGAATGATTCTCTTTACTTTGATTTTTGGAGATGAAATTATTGGAATAAGACCTCTAATATGATCATTATCTACATGACTGATAATCAATAAATCAATTATTATTGGATTTTCTGGAGTTACTTGTTCTAATTTGTATTTCCATGCAAAAAACTCTAAAGCTAAATCATTTTCCCCACCATCAACTAGTATCTTCTTTCTGTTGGGAGTAACGATAAATGTAGAATCACCTTGCCCTACATCAAGAAAATAAATCTCCAAGAGTCCCTTTGATGTCAAATCAGTTGTCTTAACCCAACCTTCCTTGTTAGGAACTACACCATATTTCACCTTAGTTCTAGTATTTTTCAGGGTATTACTAGCATCAACTGCATCTCCATAAATTAACATTCTATGTTTTGCATTACCAGTTGATTTCTTGTAAACGTATGATTTTGTCTTTTTGACAAATTTTGTTACCACGATTAAGAATGGGTATAGTGGTTCTTATTACTTTCCTATTGTATGATATACATATTAAAATCTCATTCTAAAAGAATTGAATCATCTAATTCATCAGATTCAAATTTTTCCAACAATCCTTCTGGCCATTGTGACTGCTCACCATATTTTTGAATCAATTTTTCCTCAATCTCATTCATTTTTTTAATTTCAGCCTCAATTTTTGAGCGCTTTTTCATAATTTCAGAAAGTTCATCCATTGTAACATAACCTCGTAGATGTGCAAATTTTTCTAGATTGTATGTAAAGGAATGATCAGCAGTAATGGATTTAAAATAATCAGTTTTTGTTTCCACTTGCCTACACAAAACTAAACCATAATCCATCATTTTTGCTAAAAGACTTTCAGCATGATTTACATCACATTTAGTTTCCCGTATAAAATGAAACTTTAATTGATTTTCTGAATGCAATTCTTCAAGTCTTTCTTGTAAAACTAAACCCCTAACCAACTCTTTTATTTCATCTTCATGAATTTCATCAATTTTTACTGTTGGTTCTAGTGTTGTCATTCCACTTTGAATCATCTTGGAATAGTATTGCACTAGTTTATTGTCAATCTCTGAGATGAATTTTTCTATTTTGAATTTTTCATCAAAATCGACATCTTCTAAAAAGTCCAATAGCCTGTCACGCTGCATTTCCATTCTCTGAATCTGTTTGGTCATCTTTGCAGTAATATTTTGAGCGTTAAATTCATGTGCAAGTTGAGAATGCCAATATGCAATATCACCATTTATGGTATTACGATTTACATCAAGTAATTCTGAAATTTTCACTGCAGATTTATTTTCTTCAAAATGTAAATGATAAACTTGAATTCTTCTTTCTTCTTGCTCTTTTACAGTATACCGTCCACCTTTCTTTGTCGGCTCTACTAATGCCATGATTCTATTACGTGAATATCTTTCTTCAAATGGATCATTAGTAAATAGCTGACCTCAAGTCAACACTAAATCAATTCAAAAATACACAAAGTTGCATAGTTCTGCATAGTTGTGATTCAACTACAACCTAGATTCATTCTTTAGGTGATTTCTCTTTAATCAAATCCATTTTTTCGGCATACTCTTCTTTCTTAATCTCACCTGATGTTAATCGGATATCAAGAATTTCTTTACCAGTTAATTGCTTTTTCTTGGAATTGATTGCAGCAGTTACCATATTGGATGCAAAGTAAAATCCAATAACTAAAGAAATAATGGTAGTAAAGTGCTGAACTAAAGAGTTTGAGGGGGTGCTCTGTGCAGTTGTAGATATCGCTTTTAATTTTCCATCAATTTTGACTAT
>Ga0008649_10002724_pt1 | contig 12619 bp, 3 predicted proteins | sample SaaInlV_130m_DNA_2_FD_66601 | JGI IMG/M metagenome (GOLD analysis project Ga0008649, IMG submission 66601) | Marine microbial communities from expanding oxygen minimum zones in the Saanich Inlet - SI037_S2LV_130m_DNA | ecosystem: Environmental > Aquatic > Marine > Intertidal zone ... | reverse complement strand
AATGAACACATATTTTTCTGCCCATTTTGCAACCACTATAAACCAAAACTTCAAGCAAATCTTACAAGTCAATTTTGGCATTGTTGGGTTTGTGATATAAAAGGTAGAAAATTTTACCAATTATTTAAAAAGCTTAATGCAACACCATCTCAACTTAAAGAACTTTCCGATATAGTTGGAGAGTTTTTTTATACTGATAAAGAATTAGACAAAGAGGAAGTAATATCATTACCAAAAGAATATATATCTTTATGGAGTGATAAATCCAGCAGTATATTAAAAAAACATGCTTTGTCTTATTTGAATAAACGCAATATATCTTATGGAGATATTATAAAGTATCAAATTGGTTATTGTGATGAGGGGTTATATTCCAATAGAATAATAATACCTTCATATGACGAAAATATGAAATTAAATTATTTTATAGCAAGAGATTTTTATTCCAGTTATAGTAAATACAAAAATCCTCCAGTATCTAAAAATATTATAGTTTTTGATTCTTTGATAAATTGGAATGAACCAATTATATTATGTGAGGGAGTATTTGATGCAATATCTATAAAACGTAATGCTATTCCGTTACTTGGTAAAAATATACCAAGAGCGTTGTTAGAAAAGATAATTAATAAAAATATTGATAAGGTATATTTAGCTTTGGATGCTGATGCAATATCAGAGATCATAAAAATAACAGAAATGTTTTCTAAGTATAATATAGATGTATTTATAATAAAATTAAAAGAAGATGCAGATCCTTCTGAAATAGGTTTTGAAGAAATGTTAACTTATGTAAAAAATTCTAAAAGTTCAAATTTTACTGACCAAATTAAAATGAAACTTAATAATATATGATAAATGAAATAGTTAAAGTCCCATTTAGAAAATTAAAATATATCCATCATATATCGGATATACAAATTAGGAACTTAATACGCCACGAAGAATATAAAGAGGTATTTGAAGGTCTCTATGAAAAAGTAAAACTTCAAAAAAATAATGCTATAGCATATATTGGTGGAGATATAGCACATTCTAAATTGGATATGTCTCCAGAGTTAATTGATATGTTATCTAAATTATTTAAAAATTTAGCAGATATATGTCCTACAATTATTATTGCAGGAAATCACGATTGTAATTTAAATAATTTATCACGTATGGATTGTTTATCACCAATTGTAGAAAATCTAAATCATCCTAATTTACATTATTTAAGAAAAACAGGTGTATATAAATGTGCCGATACTTCATTGGTAGTATGGGATGTTTGGGATAAGGAAAAAGATTATATTAGGGCAAAAGATGTAGAAGGCGATACTAAAGTTGTATTGTATCATGGAACGGTAGACCAGGCAAGAACAGATTTGGGATTTAAGTTACCCTCGAAAGTAAAGATTGATTTGTTTAAAGGTTATGATTTAGGATTACTTGGAGATATTCACAAAAGACAATTTATCAATAAAGATGAAACCATTGGATACTGTGGTTCATTAGTTCAGCAGAATCATGGTGAGGATATCGGTAAAGGTTATTTGTTATGGGATGTTCCAAAACGTAAATCAAAATATATAGAAATTTATAATGAGTATGGTTATGTAACTTTAGATATTGATAAAGGTGTATTACCTGATATATCTAATTTACCTAAAAAATCTAGAGTGAGAATGAGAGTACGTAATACTTCAGCAGCTGAAGTAAAAAGGTTATCTACTTTAGTTAGACAAAAATATCCTAAAACTCAAGAAATAACAATAACTAGAACAGATGCGTTTGATAGTACCGATAGGGTTAGAGGACATAAAATTAATATTGGAGATATAACTGATATGGATTATCAATATCAACTTATATCAGAATATTTAGATAATAATTTTGTGGTAGATGACGAGACATTATTAAAGATAAAAGATATTAATAAAGATTTAAATGATAATCTTCCTGAAGAAGAAGTTTATCGTAATATAAATTGGAAAATTAAAAAGTTTGAGTTCTCAAATATGTTTTCTTATGGTGAAGATAATGTTATAGATTTTACAAGACTTAATGGAATAATTGGAATGTTCGCACCAAATGCGAGTGGAAAATCAGCATTACTGGATGCGTTATCTTTTACTATGTATGATACTTGTTCTAGAGCTTTTAAAGCAGATAATGTACTTAATAATAAAAAGGATTGGTTTGCAGCTAAAATAAATGTAGAGGTTAATGGTAAAGATTATTGGATACAACGGTATGGTAAAAAATTAAAAAGCGGGCATGTTAAGGTTAATGTAAATTTTTATACTTTTGATGAAAATGGTGAAAAAATTTCTATGAATGGAGACCAGAGAAGAACTACAAATGGAAATATTAGAAGGATTTTAGGAAATTACGATGATTTTATTTTAACGACATTATCTTCACAAATAAACAATACTGTTTTCATAGATAAAACCCAAAAAGAAAGAAAAGAATTATTACAACAATTTATGGGAATTGGAATCTTTGATAAATTATATACATCAGCATTAGATAATATGAAAGATGTTAAAGCTATATTGAGATCTTTTAGAAATAATGATTATGATACAGAATTAGTTGATATAAAACAAGGTAAGAAAACTGTAAAAAGTAAGTTAATTGAAGTTGAAGAACAATTAAAAAAACATACTAATAAAGAAAATGTTATAGATAAAGAAGTTAAGAAGTTGTATAGAAAATTAAAACCTGTAGATGAAAGTGTTACTGATATTGGTGGTATGAAATCCGATAAAGAAAAATTGATGAAAATAATTTCTGGGTTTGATATTGAATCTGCAGAAATAAAAAGCAAATATGAGAATTTATCTTTTAAATTAAATGAAACAAAATCTAAAATAGAATCTTATAAAGAACAGGGTATAGAACACCAACATGCAGAATTAGAACAATTAGAAAATAATAAACAAGATACAAAAATAGAAATAGATAAGTTACAGATTTCAGTTCGGTCTAAATTGGATAAGTTAGAAAAATTACAAGATTTAGAATATGACCCAGATTGTGACTATTGTATGAATAATATTTTTGTTAAAGATGCTATAAAAACTAAAAAAGATTTAGTAAAAGATAAAATATTGGCAGATAAATATGTTAATTCTATTGATGGGTTAGATAATAAAATTAAAAGATTATTTCATGTAAAAAATCATAAAGAAGATTTTGATATGTTGTTAAAAGAATTAAAAGAAATTAATATTTCTTTTAATAATAACCAATCTAATATGACTATTGTAGATGAAAAAAAGAAAAATGTGATGGCTCAAATAAAACATTTACAAGAACGAATCAGTAAGTATTATGAACAAGAACAAGATGTTATTTATAATAATGAAATAAATAAACATATAGATGATTTGGTAATAGAACAAACAACTTTTAGAGATAAAATAAAAAAATTGAATAATGAAGTTAAAGATTTTTATGCATCGTTACAAGTATTAGAAAATAAACGCAGAACAATTGTAAGAAATATTAAAAAGATAGAAGATTTGGAAAATGAAAATGCTGCATATAAATATTATTTAGATGCCATTAAAAGAGATGGTGTGCCATATGAATTAATTACAAAAGCTCTTCCAACTATTGAGAATGAAGTAAATAATATTTTATCTCAATTAGTAGATTTTCAGATTATATTTGAAATGGATGGAAAGAATATTAATAACTATATAGTATATGATGATGATAACATTTGGCCATTAGAGTTAAGTAGTGGTATGGAAAGATTTATAAGTTCATTAGCTTTAAGAGTTGGGTTAATGAATGTATCTAATTTACCAGCATCTAATTTTCTTGCTATAGATGAGGGTTGGGGAACGATGGATAGTGAGAATATTAATTCAGTATATCAATTATTTCAATATTTAAAAACTCAATTTCAATTTACATTGATTGTATCACATATTGATTCAATGAGAGATGCAGTTGATACATTACTGGAAATTAAAAAAGATAAAAACTTTTCTTCAATAGCCTTCGCTTGAGTCAGATTTCATTTGACCATCTAATAATATTCTATTATTAGAATTTCTTTTAAGTTTTAATATATAAGTATTAACAAGGGCTGACATACTAGTAAGTTCGCTTTTTGCATGCCCTTTAAACCAATCCATTAAATCTTCATCTATAGTAAAAGAAACTTTCTTTTTCATACCGATACTCTCCATACTTTATCCATATAATAAATATTTAGAATTTGAATTTTTGATATTTATAGTTGAACGTTCATTAATGGAATATAATTTATGGCTGTACTTCGTAGAAGAAATGAAAAACAATTTTTATCAGATATACCTACTCTAATATCAGAGGAAGGTATTGATAGTAAGTATTTCCAAATTTTTGGAATACCAGAAGAACTTCCAACTGGAAAAAGTAGCTTTATAGTAGGTGGTTCTCCATTTTTAAAAAGTGGAGTTAAACTAAAAATAGAAATACTTGATTCAAACGGTAAAGTAATTTATACTGAACCTGTATTTGGATATCGTGATGGAGTAAATCGTAGAGTTTCTATTGAAATTTATGATTCCTCACAGGTTGGTGAAGCGATACTTACACTTCTTGGAGAAATAGATCCATCTAAATCAGATGTACCTATTCCTATAGAATGGCAAGGAGTATATAATGTTAAATATACTAGACGACTTTCAATAAATCCAACACTTTTGAATGTAGAGCCAATAAGATTTCATAAACAACCTTATGTCAATGTAGTACCTCTTACTAATGCTTTTAAAGAATATATACAACAACCTGAAGAAACTAGAATATTAACTGCAGAGTTAGTTTCAAGTAAAACTGCAGGTACTTCAGCCCAAACTACTGATGTAGTAACACAAGAACAAAGTTATCCAGAAGAAGACCAAGCTGAAAAGGCCTTCGATTTTATGTCATTATATAATTCTGCAGCATTTAGACAATCTAGTTTTAGTAATTTTAGAATGCCTTTTACATTTCAATCATTTTCACCACCAACTGGAAATGCAAATTTAATAGTTTCGAGTGGAAGTTTAGATGATGGAATGATAGGTAAAAATATTATTATAAATGATCCACAAGTAGATACTACTTCACCAGGTATACCAACTAGTTATACAGTTCCTTCGCAATACTCATCTTCTATTTTAGATATAACTAATGATACTACTGCAAATTTAGCAAAAGCGTTTTATGTAACTGGAGATGATGGTAGTACAAAATATCCAGTAAATTTATCAACTAATCAAACATTTACTTGTAGTTTTTCCCCTATTCCAACTGAACAAGATTCAGTTATAAATTATTTTGATTTAGCAGATATACGGTTAAGTAGACTTCGGACTTTTAGTGGTGATGTAAAATACGTACGTGTTTTTGCTATATCACAAGGGGCACAAACAGAACAACAATTTGATTTACTGGGTGAATTTCCATTAGAATCCCAGGAGTTATTATTTGATTATGATAATATTAAAAGTGGTCGTACTGGGTTTTTCTTTAACCAGACAAAAATAGATAATTATTGGGATTCATATGGAGGAACTAGAGCAACAACAGCAACTGGAAGTTATGGATTATCTCAAACTGGATCATTTATTAGATATGCGATGGATATTTCTGGATCAAATGCAGATTTGAATCAAGAAATTATGGCTCAAACTTCTCATTCTTTTTCATTATCAAAAAATGTTCCGTATGAATTAAGTTTTAAAGTGTATGGATCAAGAACTCCTAAAACTACATCTACTGGAGATGGTAATAAAGCTAGAATAGATTTTTTAATATCCGGTAGTGATTTTAAACCAAATCATGAATTTGGAGGAAATTATGGTAGAAGGATTTTATCTATAGATTTCGATGATTCCGAAGATTATCCAGAGTTGAGAGATTTACAATCTTACGATTGGAATAAAACTTATTTGAGTGGAATGTTTATACCACTAACTTCGGGGTTAGGTAAATTACAAATTAGGGCTTCATCTGGAAGATGGCATGTTGCGGATGTTTCGTTAAGACCAGCTGCAGATACTAATTTTAGTCCAGAGATAGCTAGAATATTTTCAGAAATGCCACCAAGTAGAAATAGACCTGAAACGGTTAAATTTTTATTGGAGTTTGTAAATAATGATGGAGTGAAAGCAGACGCAGTTATTATATCACCAGATGTTGTGTTTCCTGGAGCAAACTTTGCTATACAAGGAGATAATAATGTATTGAGTGGTTCTATGTTTATCTCTAATGCTGTTGGTGAAGGTATTGAGATGGCAGGTGTTGGTTCAGCCTTTTTAAGAACAATAGGATGGGAAGGTTTTACAAGTGCATCGTCAGGAACAGGTAAAGGTGGATTTTTTCTTTACAGTGGTTCAGTATTGTCAGATTCTCCAGATGATTATATGGGAGCGGGTTTAGAAATACATGATGGTCAAAGTGGATCGAGAGAAAGATATTTTCAATTTAAAACACAACATGGTGCGAGTAGTGAATCAATTTTTAGAGTTAAGACAGATGATTATTTGTTCGGTATTTCTGGGTCTGGAGGCGTAGAATCTTATATAAGTGGTGCTGATGGTAATTTAGAGGTATCGTCATCTAATTTTAGTATATCTAATACCGGTGATGTTGCAATGACTGGTACTATTACTGCTACGGCTGGTAATATTGGAGATTGGACAATATCAAGTGGTAATATTGTAGGTTCTAATATTACTATGGATGCAGATGGTTCAAGAATTTATAAAACAGATAGTAATGGTGAACTTAATGGTTATTATATGGACTTTACTCCAGGGGCAAATTATTATGTTAGATTTGGAACTGATTTTGCGGTGTCATCTTCCGGAACTCTTATTGCAAGTGGAGCAATAATTGAAGGTGTCATAACAGCGTCAGAAGGTTATATAGCGAATTGGACAATAGCACCAAATACAATAAATAAATTGACTAGCGGTACATATACTGGAATGTCATCTATTGGTGATGCTAGATTTTTTGCTGGAGCAGCTAATTTAAATGCTGGCACATCTTCTGCAGTTTTTAATGTAAAATCTGGTGGTGATGTTACTGGTTCACAAGTATTATTTACTGGTGGTAAAGTTGGTGGATGGACTTTAACTGATACTACATTAACTGGTGGAGTAGTAACTTTAAATTCTGCAGGTTCAATAGAAGTTGGTGGATTATCCGATGCTACTACAGTCGCAACAACCAATAGTGGTTTCTTTGCAGATTCAAGTGGTAATGTATTGATAAAAGGTAATGTGAGTGGCAATGATTATCTTAAAGTTTCTGCTGGTGGTAGTATTGATATTAAATCTCAAGTTTTTGATTTAGCAACCCCCACAATGTTATTAGATAGTGGAACTAATAGTGGTAAGATATCATTAGGAGCAACACCACCAACTGCTTACGATAGTGGAACTGGTATCTACATAGATGGAACTGGTAAACTTTTAATTGGTAATTCAGGTGGAGATAGAATACAATTTGATGGTAGTAATTTTACAATTCAAGTTGGTACATTAGATATAAATGCTACAGATATAGAAATTTCATCTACTCAAGCGTCAGCTTCTTTTGGACATGATACTGACGTCGGCACACTAGTAATTGAAGGAGCTCCAGCAAGAATTACTGTAGTGAGTGGATCTATATCGAATACTACGTTTCAAGGAAATACGGCAGCTGGTGGATATCATGGTGAAATACTCAAGATTGGAGATATAACTGATAATGACGGTGGTGATAAATTCGGTTTAATGATGTTTGATGGAAAAGGCATCGATGTAGAGGATAATAGGATATTATCTCTAGGAGATAGAGGAAATGTAATAGGTGGATGGGAAATAACAAAGAATCAAATTAGAGGTATTCCTGATGCGGGTGTTGGGGAGCTTTATGGTACAAATGAAGTAAAACTTATTTTACAATCTACTGGAAGTTTGGAAACATCTAATTTTGTAAGTGGATTAATGGGGTGGAGAATTTCAAGTGAAGGGAATGGAACTGCAGAATTTGAAAATATGAGAATTCGTGGAACTCTACGAACAACCGTATTTGAAAAAGAATCTGTAAATGTTGTTGGTGGTCAATTGATGGTTGCAAATTCAACTACAATACAGGCGTTAAAAAGTGGAAGTTTCGTTATAGCCGGCGCAGCATCCATGTCTGCAGCATCAACTACTATGAGTGTAGAGAACGTATCCGGATTTTCAAGAGGAGAAGTATTAAAAGTAAAATCAATCACTGATACTGGATTTTCGATGGAATATATGACGGTAACTGGTTCTATGAGATATACGGAATCAGGCTCGGCTATTTCAGCATCATTAGCTGGTTATGATTTAACTACTATAGATCCAGATGGATTATATGGTGAAATTTATGTGGGTAGAGCGGTAGGACAAGGTGAGGTAACTAAAAGTATAGCGACAACAACTAGTGAGTCTATTAGTTTATTGTTGGATAATGGACGTCCTAACCTAGGAGCCGCAGATATAATTTATGTAAATAATACTGGGTCATTATTACCTCAAACTGTTATTGAGATTGATGATGAGAGAATGAAAATTACAGCCGTAACTGGAAGTATTCCTGTGTTGGGCCCCGCAGGACAAGCTCAATCTGGATCATTATATGTAATTAGGGATTGGCATGATACTGTACCGTCTATACATAATCATGGATCATCGGTATCTACGGTTAAAGTGGAGAGTGAATTTTTAGCGGGATTAGTTTCAACCGCACAAGAGTATAGTGAGGGTCAGGTTATAGTTTCAACTGGAAAATTTGCTCAAGGTACTAATTTTAACGACGCGTTCGGGTATTCTGCTAATACATCTGATGCTCCAAACGCCAATGGTGAGTATAGATTGAAGTCAGCCGCGGGAGCTCATTTAACTACATTACCGACAATAACGACTGCAACTCAATTAGAAATATATAATACTGATAGAGATTCTACAAGTCGTGATAATTTTTATAGTTTGTTTGACAAAGGTAGTTATATAGTTTTATTAGTAGATGGGACAAAAGAATGGGTTAGGTTCGTAGTAAATGGAAATCCATCTAAATCTGGTAATGTTCATACATTTCCAATTAAATTAAACCAAGATTTTTATAATGCTGGAGCTAGCACTTCAACTACTAGTTTAAATGTTGATTTCTGGTTCATGAGCAATATTCAAGATGTTTCTTCTGGTTACCTATTAATGAATGCAAATCCGAATGATTTATATAGTCCATATTTGGATATTGTAGAAAGAACTGGTAGTGGAGTTTATGATTTACAATTAAGAGCAAGACTTGGTGATTTAAGTGGATTATCAAGTGGTTATTTGTATGGAGATGAAGAACCAGGATTCGGACTTTATACTGATAATGGATATTTCAGAGGTACCATTCAAGCAATGACTGGATCGATACACGGTATATTAAATATAGCAACTACTGCTGGTGGTATAGAGACTGGTGATAAGATAATGATGGGTAGAAATGTTCAAGGTTCAAATGATGGTATTTATATTGATTCAAATAACTATTGGCTTACTACTGGAGCATGGAAAGTTGGTGGGGCAACGAATTATTTAAGTCTTGATAACGGATCTGATGGTAATATTTCGATTAAATCGGAAACATTTGAGTTAGATGCTAGTAATTTAGAATTATCTTCTACACAAGCTTCAATGAGTCTTGGTGACGGTAAAATAGTATTACAAGGTGCTTCTGCACCATTTATGACATTAAATTCTGGTAGTACTAATGAAATGATTTTAAAAACTGATGGTACTGATGCATTTATTGGTATGGGTGGTAAAACAGGATTTGCAACAGAAGGAACCGGTACTGCTGGTATCTTGATTGGTATGGATGGTAGTAATCCACAAGCAGAGTTTGTAAGAAGTGCTACCGATTATTTCTTATTTGATGGTTCAAGTGGTGTCGATATAAAAACAGGGAAACTTCTTATAAGTGCTGGCACTATGACCATACAAGCAAATGATTCAGGACAATTATTTGAAGTGGGTGGATTATCAAGTGCAACTGATACTCAAGATGCATCTACAGGAGTCTATATAGATAGTAGTGGAAACTTCTTAGCAAAAGCTGGAGGAGCTAATTCAAATTATATTAAACTTGATAGTACATCTACAGGGTCTCTTGAAGTAAGAGCAAATAGCCTGGATATACAAGCTGGCGGTGTCAATATAATTGGCACAAGTGGAACAAGTGGAAGTAATTATATTAAAATTGGTGGTATGACGAGTGCAACTGATACATCCAATACAGGAGTTTGGATGGATGGTGGTGGCGGATTCGGTGCAAGAACTGGCCCAGATGATTATATAAGATTTGCTAGTAGTACACTTCAAATGGGGTCTACTGCTTTTACTTTAAAGGGTGGAGATACTTTATTACTAGATACAAACTCAATAGCATTTGATACATCTGATGCATCATCAGCCGCTATTGGTACTGGAACAGGATTTTTTGCAAATACCTCCGGAGATTTCAGAGCTGGTAGTCAGACAGATTATATAAAGTATTCTACTGGTGGTGGATTAGATATAAAAACAGCGGCGGTGAATATTAGTTCTTCAAATATAGAAGTTTCTACTAGAGCTGGTGGTGTAATTAGAATGGGTCGTAGTGGAAGTTATGGTGCACCAGTCAATATGACTCATGATGGAATTTTTATGAGTGGTAGTGGTGAATTTAGTTTTCAAACTGGTTCAACATATATAAAATCACAGGGTGGCGCATTAACAATGCAATCTCCAAATTTTGCACTTAGAGCTGATGGAACAATAAGTGCATCTGATGCTGTATTTGGAGGAACAGTATATGCAACTGCTGGGCAAATTGGTACTGCTGATAATTACTGGGAAATTAGTGACGAAATATTACAGGATAAAGATGAAGTTATTAAATTAAATTCTGATGATCAGAATATAACTCTTAGTACTGGCGCGTTCTATGCAAGAATTCAAAATGATATGACACCATTTACAAATTTAGCTGGTGGTGCTGGAGTATCTGCAGCAAAAACAGTAGCAGCTGGTAGTAGTGGTTCCTATATGTTTCAAAGTGCACCTGGAAATATTGCAAGTGCCGCTACTAATACTAGTGATTCTAGTACTTGGACTAATCCAGTATATATGTATCCCACATCCACTACAGATATTGGACAGGGTTCCGCGGTACTAGGCGATGGGAACACGACTGATTTCACGGCTAATAAAACTTATACGGTAGTGGTTGGTATTAGAGCTAATTTTGATCACGCACTGTCACCAGATACTAGTGACTTTTCATATAGTGTTCAAGGTACAGCGCAAGCGACGTATACACTTGAAATGAGAGATAGACTTGGTAATTTGTTAAAAAGTTGGGGTGAACGGTCTACTCAAGGTTTATTTTTAGCTTCTGAAGGTGGAAGAAATCCTCAATTAAGTGTCACTTCTACATATACTGCTACTGTTACTTTGGGTACTGAACAAGAAGTTTATTTTAAATTAATAAATCCAACTTTAACTACTACTTGTCAAGAAGTAAGAAACTGGCTCACTCTCCCAAAAGCGAACGAATATTATGATATTACAACAAAAGCTCAAATATCTTCATATATAATAAATTTAACTCCATCTAGTAATGTTGTTGAGGTTACACCTAAAGGTATACAGGGCGTTTTTGTTTCAGATGATACTTTAGAAACCTCACCAAACACATTCTTTGTACTGAGTGGTTCTACTGATCAAACTATGAGGATTCAAGGTGTAAGTCAATTTACTGGATCGCTTAGTATTAAACATCGGGGAGATTTAAGTTTACCCAATACTGTAAATATTTCTCCTGGTACTAGCTATGCTGATATTTCTGCTAAAAATTATAATGTTCAAGATGGTGGAGCTATCTATTTAAAACCAGCGACGGCTTATCCTAAAATTGCTTATGTATTGGCTGGGTCAATCCATTGTATTGGTTTTACAACAGGAACAGGAGGAACAGATTTTCAAATGGGTGATTCCACCGATGATGGGAATTTCCACGCTGACGCTAATATAATTGCATATTCATCAACAATAGCATCAGATATAAGATTAAAAGATAATATACAACCATTGAACAACAATTTAGATAAAGTATTACAGTTAAGTCCTTCATCTTTTACTTGGAAAGTTAGAGACAAACAAGATGATATTGGATTAATAGCACAGGCCGTAGAAGTAGTTATACCGGAAATAGTGAGTGATCATGATTCTATTGGAAAAACAAAAGAATTTTTGAGTGGTGATACTCATAAAACTGTTGATTATGCGAAACTAACCACTATTCTTATCGGGGCAATACAAGAACAACAAACACAAATAGAAAATTTAGATAAATTTGCACACGAACCTCAAAATTATAAAGAAAAGTGTGATGAAATGGAAAAGAGAATTATTGAACTTGAGAAAAAACTTGAGGAGTTATAATGGCTACACTACCAAGTGGGTCATCAACTGCAATTAGTCTTTTAGATTTATATCAGAATATAAATAGTACTGCTGGAACTCCAGGATCTCCAATAAATTTAAAAGATTTATCTGAATCATTAGCATCTGGTTCAGTTGTGATTCCA
>Ga0008649_10002701_pt1 | contig 12705 bp, 24 predicted proteins | sample SaaInlV_130m_DNA_2_FD_66601 | JGI IMG/M metagenome (GOLD analysis project Ga0008649, IMG submission 66601) | Marine microbial communities from expanding oxygen minimum zones in the Saanich Inlet - SI037_S2LV_130m_DNA | ecosystem: Environmental > Aquatic > Marine > Intertidal zone ... | reverse complement strand
CTTTATATCTTCATCTGTATATTCATTATGCTTTTCTAAAAACATCTTACGAGCATCTTCTTCTGTTTCGGCTTCAATTCTACCTAAAGTTCTATATCGGTCTGTACTTATTGTCCATTTCCAGGTAACACTATGTTTCTCGTTAATCATACACTATACCACTTATTCTCTTTATTCAACCAAACGTAAGGACTCTCAGGATTCTCAGACCACTCGAATTGGGAGTAATAGAGGAAGTCTTTACGAAGCAGGTTAGCTCTATGAGAGGAATGAAACTTTTCGTTACCTAGCCAATTAGGTGGGTCGTACTCGTATTCAGTTACATCATAAAGATTCATCGTATTATTGTAGCCACGCTTAATCCATTCTTCAACCATTACATTAGTATAATGTTTCAAAGCGGGTACATACGGAGTCCACATATGTACAACTGGATGATGACGCCAACCTGTCTGTTTCTCTATAGCATTGACTATCTGCATAGCCTCTACACGTTGTTTACCTAATCGCTTCCAATCTAACACGGAAGCTGATTCTTCAAAGTTATCGTATGGGAGGAATGTCTGCACTGGTTGTGTCTTTGTTTATTTGTAAGTGTGGTGGTAATATAAAAGTAGAATCAATAGGTTCTTCTTCCATATAATAAGGTGGTGCTTCTTCTTCAGGTGGTAACTCTGTTCGTATACCAAGCCGTTCTTCAAATTTGTTTACAGCTGGTTCAAGAGTACCATAGTAGTCTGTCACAACTATAATGATAGCTGCCACCCAATGAAGATAGTACCAGGTTAGGTTCATTGTGATATGACTCCTACTATCTTAGATGCTTTAGCCACTTTAACTTCAAATGGATAAGGTGAATCTTTTAGATGTTCATTTACTTTAGCTTCTGCTACTGTTACTGAATCACATTCTACTAAGTAATGTCTACGGACTTTCTTTTCACGTGTACCGTTCTTAGTTGCAATCTCTTCGATGAATATAACTTGTGCTTCAAAGTACATTCTCTGTTCTCCTTGTTTTTCTGTACCAATCAGGTTTACTGTTGATACGTTCTTGTATTCGTTGTCTAATTAACTTCTGGTCTTCAATCGTAGGAGTCCAGTCGTTGTATAAATCATTATCTTTAAAAATCTGTATAGGGAATACTCTACTACTATCAGGACTAAAACCTCGTAACTTCATTTCAGTTACTATCTGATTATAACGTTTATCTAAATACAATCCCTTATCATAGAAGAAGTAGACGTGACCCGAATTGAGAGTAAAACGTTTCGAAATTTTTTCTTTAAGTAATCCCTGCTTACTACTAAGTGTTCTATTAAGAGAAGCAGGAACCATAGTAATCTCACGATACTCAGCAATCAAATGTTGGTCGTGTAATTCACTAACATCAATAATATTTATCCGTGTCATACTATAATAAATATGTGTAAATTAGCCGTCATCATAAATTATTTTACCACCGGGACTTGATGAAACTTCTCTTCTTTAAAGGCTCGTTCATCGTGTAATAGATTAAGTAGTAACGTAACATCTATTCTAATATCAGATACATTAGGTTCATCTTGATTCAAGTTAGACTCAATAGACTCTAAGTGTAAAATCACTTCATTCAATAACTTCATAATAACCAACTTTCATTTTTAATTGCCTTAATATACAACATAATAATGATTAAGTCAAGCACTTTCTGCTGTATAAAATAAATTCTTTACCAAATCACTATAATGCTTGAATGCCTATCACACGTGATACTAATGTTTGTTAATTCGTATAGTGCTAAAATTTAGTCCCGATATGGAAACAAGTCTGACGCGGCATGTCATTGCGTAACGCTTCTGAGTCCTCGACTTAATGCCTGCGGTGCCTCTTTATATCGTTTATCGTCGCGTGACAGTACTACATGCTGAACATTACCACCAGCCAGATGTACGCGAGTACTGTTAACACTATACTACCTACTATATCTTTTATTGTTATATTCATATGTTGCCACTCTTTTCTTTTTAGTTGCCAGCACCGAATAGAGGTAAGTTGTTTATATACTTAGTCTTACTATTAGTACTGATGACTCTCTTTACAAGTTCAACGTGTACGGGACGTAAGTCATTATAACCAGCTTCCTTAAACTTAGCGTTTACTTCGTTAAAAGTATTTCTATTACCATTCTCTACTATACTATATAACACACGGCGTTCTTTCTTAGTCCAGTCTTTTCGTTCAACAGGCTTCTCAAAAACCTTTTTATCTGCAGTATACTTACCGTTACGGTCTAAGACGATATCACCATTGATTCGTTTAAACATCGTGTAGTCTATTGTATTATTCATATCATAACCTTTATTTTATTATCACAATTCATATCTGAATATAACACATAATGCGTATACGGCACAAGGCTTTTCTGCATCTTTATTAGTATCACGGTCATTGTTTAATTCTTTGAGTAGTGAGGAGCCAGAATTCATATTGTTGGATATTATCGCTCGCCACTTCATCATCGTTTCAACACTACTCTAAGTGTTAGTGGGTTGGTATTCTTACGTTTCACTTAGCCCCGAGGGACCCACATAGAACTTCACCTGGGATTCGAACCCAGCCATCTGTTGTAGTAGTACTATTACAATCCGTTCCTCTTGTGAAGTTTGTACAATTCTTTAGAGTTCCAAATCGGTAGTCACTCTAAACCCACCACTTCGATATCAGAGACTCGAAGCCCGTCTCAAATCAATCTTTATCACTTCATTTCATATATGAATATACTACAATTATATCAATAAACCAAGCACTTTCTGCAATTATCTGCAGAATTCATTGCATCTCCCGGCCGGGGTAAGTGATTTATTCGCAATATAGAGGAGTTTTCCGATTTTGCTTGACTTGTATTGCGTTTATGTTGTATATTATAGTCACACTTTGCCCGCTAATCCACGCTTGGCATGCTCCCTCAAGATACTAATATACAACAAATAAGTCAATAAACCAAGCAAAATATTCCAAATAGTGGAAAAAAAGATAAAAAGAATGAGGCATCATTGAGCTTTTGGCACGATTCCGGTGTAAAGAGCGTGACAAATTAGTACGCAACTATGTCGGATTCACGCCGCAATGCATAGTAAAAATGCTTAGATGAAAAAATTTCGTCTGCGTGCATGTCGGTAGTTATTAGCACATCACTATAACATAGTTCTTTTGAGTCATACATACTCGAATGATTATAAAATCCACCGTTTCCGAGTGAATTAGGCGGGCTCACATCTCTTCTATATCAAAGCATGTATAATAGAGGAGAGCACAAAAAAAACTCTAAACATAGAGTTCGTGTGTCAAGTATCTCATTAAGTAAAGATGCTAAATGATGCTACTCAAGTGAGTAGTATTGTAATGCTCTCTTATAGAGAGTTATTTTGAAGACTATAGAGAGCTGTTTTGAAGACTATAGAGAGTTAAATTGAGTCGAAATCAGATTTTCAGATTCTAGCTCAGCTTCAGTAAAGTACCGGTACAGAAATGATTTCTGCAAGCTATGTTAGAATACTATCAGGCTACCTGGATTATTGTCTATTGGTAATCGTGTATTGAATCCCCTACGAGATGCATGTTTAATCACAATACTCTTCATTTTCTGAGAGTTACCAGTAATTACAGTTAAAGGCCAATTACCTGTATTATATTGTAATATGAGTATGTTCTCTACTGAATCTGTTACTTCAGTATGAGAGCATCCGTGTAAATCAAGTTCGTTACCTTTAAGTTTCGGAGTAGCCCAATCATCATCACCATACGTATTGATTGTCGGAGATGAACCTGAACTTTGAAGCATTGAATACATTTGACTAACTTTATCTTTAAACTTCACGGTGTCTCACAAACTGGACCATCATACGGTATATATTCTTTGTACATCCGACTATATGGGCTTCTTTTATTATTTGTACTATTATTTGACGGAGCTTTGTCTACCATTGGTGCTTGAAATAACCAATAATAATTTATACGAGCTTTATAATATACAAGTAGACAAAGATTTTCTATGATTTTCAATATGTTTTTTACTAAAAGCATTATAACCTCTTATTCTTCCAAACTAAATTCATTAACCAAATTAATATTCTCATAAGCTAGCTTCGCTCCAAGCTCCGCTCCACTAAGCTTCTTCTTTAAAGATATTTCTATGTACTTCTTTATTAAGATTGTACATTACTAACACGACTGCTATCCAAAACAATGCGTTCATCGCTCCGCTTCCCATTCTAACGGACTACCAAGTACTTCGAAGCTAGTCTCACTAATTTGACGGATTGCGAATGATTTATCTTTGATTAAGTTGTGTTGTACACGATATGACGATTCAAACGGTATCACGTATTTGAACGGATTCCGGACGTGCCGTTCACCTTGAAAGTTCGATAGAACTTTCGAGGATTGTAGTTTGAAAGTTGTCAATGTTGATTGTTTTTGAGTGTCATCACTTGATAATAGTGATACTGATAATAACGACATAAAAATAATTTTTTTACATCTCATAAGATTTTTCCTAATTCTAACGGGTTTCGGGTTGAGAGTCTTATCGGGTGTCTCTCTTATTCAATATATATAACGGACTTTTGTTTTATTACAATTTTTTTTTCAATCCTCTATTTCACGAGATTTCATAGTCGTAAACTTCCTCAAAGTCCTCTGTCTTCAACATTCTTATTGCATCCCACGTTAACTTGGTACATACTTTCGCACATATCTGACAACCTATACACTCATCGAATCTAATCTGTACTGGAGGTATTGGTATATTGTATTTGTCCTTTGGTACTGTTTCAATACAATCAACGGGACAGAATGGTATACACACTTGACACCCTGTACAATTGTCTTCATCTACTACTGCTATTAATTTTGGTTTTCTCTTCTTGTAATTTATTTTTTGAGTTGGTTCTGGAACTGATTTGTAATGGTCATACATTTTACGGTTGAAACATATCCCATACGTGTTTGAAAAATAACCCTATGAATCCTGTACCTACTATACCTCTCCACTTAGACGTTGATTGTCTGAACTGTGTGTTGAGTTTAGTTTCTGCCCACAATCCTTCGTGTGGATTAAATAGATTCTCTTTAACGAACTTGACATCTTGTCTTAACATCTCGTGTTGAGCATCCGCTTCTACTTTCATCGCGTTGATATTTTGATGTATCGTATCAATTTTACTATGTATTAATTCAAATTCTTTTTTGTCTGATGCGTTCATTTAATGTTTCCTTAAGTATTTAAGTAACCATATCCAATATAGGATACACAACATTAATAGTATTATTTTCATATGATTCACAAACCATGAAGTGAAGTCTTATATAAATATTACTCATCAGTGGTTTCATCCCACACTTCTTCTAATTTCTTGCGTAATAGTGTAACATTTTTTGGTGTTGTTAACATACGACCTGTTGGTTTAACTATATAGAAGCAATTATAACATAGTAGATGTAAATTGTCTAACGAATGATTTTTAGAGTCACCGTCAAGAAAACATATTAAGAACGGACCTCTCATATCTTTCTCTCTGTAGTCATCATAACCACAATTAGAACATTCTTGTTTTAGAAACCCATCACGAACTACTCGTTCTTGTAGTTTCCAATGTGGATAGTTAGGATTTTTTCCATCAAATAAATCTTGTATCTTTACACCCCAACCTGTGTTACCTTTGGTTGTAATACCTTTGCCACTTTGATTCTTATTTTGTTCAAATAGGTCGTACATTATTGCGTACTTTTTGAATGTATTATAACTTACAGCAAGATATTGAGCAGCTGCTCTAATAGATAGTGTACTTCTAATAGCCCATTCTATTCTACTTTTTGGGATTGGTCTACTACGGAACGGATTCTTTTTCTTTGGTTTGTTTTCGTAAGTGTGTAATTCGTTTAAATCTGACATTAGGCTTTTTTTCTATACTTTCTTGGTTTTGGTTTACTGTATTGATTTGTTCTAATTTGTTCTTTTAAATCAAGTATTATGTTATTCATACGACTAAGCTTATTAGCACTCATTAATGCCATTGTCATAATTCCACCTAGACTACCTGTGAAAATTCCTATTGTAAATAATATCCATTCATTCATTTTATTTCTCCCATAACTCTACTACCTGATTCAATTATATTTTCAAGAGCAGTTTCATTTAAATTTATTGATTTATAAGTACCGTCTGTATTTTCGTGTGATAAAGTGTATTGCCATTCTCTACCATACCTAAATATTCTTTCAGCTACCCTCCAATTTTCATTATTTATGTGTACTACTGAACCTATATAAGTTACTTCTGATGACATAATCTAACTTTATTAAACACTATTTTCTTTTTCTTTTTTGATTTCCTTGGCTGCTTCAGCTTTGAAATCTTTTTTCTTTTCACCGTGATAATCATATGCATGACCTTCTTCAATCAGAATATCATTTATACTTACCCACCCATCAGACGATAAATCAATTGTACTATCAGGATTACCAATACACTCAGTAATATGCTCCCCAACGTATTCAGGCGATACAAATATTTCCCCAAGCACTCTACCAAATTTACCCGTACCAAATGATTTGAGCTTGAACCTACCCGATTCGAGTAGTTCTTTGTTTCTAGCTTTTGCTGCGAGTCCTTTTTTCTTTTCATCTAAATCTCTTGTTCTACTTTCCCAAGTGTCAATACCCATATATCTTATTCGCTTTTTAGTTTTTAAATTAAAACCTAAATCAATGTAACAATCGATAGTGTCTCCATCTAAAACTTTAATTAACTCTGCTTCATACTCTCGTGCATCAAGTTTCTTAGCCATTTGTATTCTCCTAAATTAATATATACTTTTAAATAAATATCAATATCATAGAGAATATATAATTTGTTACTTTTTCTTTGGTATTATATTATAACCTATATCTGCTAATTTTTCATCAACATTATCTAATAACGTACTATCTTGGTGTACTACGACAATATCTTCTTCGGTCATATCTGACGGATTATCTTCATAGTCTTGTTTAACAATATCAGCTTCAGTTTGTATGACTTCTAATAAGTCATTTATTTCTTGTTGTTGTTCTGCTGTTAGAATATCAACTATCTTACTCATTCTTAAAATCCTCTTGACTTATTAATTCTCGTTCTGTACTTCCGAAAGCTCTCTTATATATAGTTTTACCACCATCAGGTGATTCATATACATAACTTTTTTCTTTATCATCAACAATATCTTCAGCTAACTTATCTTCGTAATATTGTCGTGTCCACCCATCATTGTATGGACTTTTAGCTTGTACTTTATCTTTTAACTTTGACATAAATTTCTCCTTAATGATTTATTGAAAAAGTATAAACATACTCCAACAAATACATCTTCATACGGTAATGCATCTGGAAACATATAGTTCCATAGTATTAATAATATTAACCATACACTAAATACTAAAATATTCATATATTTAAAAATCATCTAACTTAGTCGCCTCACCTTTCCACCACTCAACTTCACCCATAGGTTTTTGAGGTCTTGTATATTCTTTTACTATAAACAACTTATTGAATGTATCATTGTCTAAATTCTTTCGTAATCTAAAATAACTATGAGCTTCTTCATAATTATCTGTTTTTAAACTAACTGTATCTATTACTTCTTCACCACACACAAGTTGCCAAGTACTCATATACTTTCTCCTAATCTAATATTATATAAAAATCTTTCTTACCATCATACCAACGAGCTGTTAACTTCATTGTATCTCCTACCATACTTCGCACTGGAGCTATCATATTGTTTATTTCACCTTTACTATTACTATAGCTAATCATATTTGACGTAGCTACTTCCATTCCATCAAATTGTGTTAAATACGTAGTATCATATGAAACATACATTCCTTCATCATTAAAATTTCTTTTTACAATGTATCCTAAAGTGTCACCAATATACCAATATAAATTACTTTCCCACTCAACCCAAAAGTTTTCTACTCCAAAACCCTCATCTCGTATTGAACCTGTAACCTTGTGAAGTGTTTGCCACGTATCTTTATTTAATTTTAAACGATGATATCCTCTACCGTCTTCTGTTAATCTTAAATCGAATGATAACTCGTGATGATAATCTACATTGTCATCTTCACACGATATTATTATTAAACTAACTAAGGTGGTGATTACTATCTTTGTGAGCTTCTCTACGTTTGTTTTTAACGAATTTAACACCGTTATCACTTTGTAAACGTTCATTTATTTTTTCCCAATCTTTTTTATTATGAGTTTTTGTTTTATGATTCAGTTTTTCGCGAACAATTTCTTCTTGAGATTCATTTTCTATCTCGTCCCATTCTTCCCAATTATTAACTGTAGGCATCTTCTGTTCTCCTTATAGTTGAATATAACACTAAATACATATACAAGTCAAGCACTTTTTTTTATTTTCCACTTTTCTAACTTGTCTAAAAATTTAGTGATTGTGTACGATTTCTTATGCTCATCAAGTATTCGTAATGATTCTAATAACTCTGGCTCTTGATTTATGATTCTACTTAATATCATAAAACCAATCGATGGATAAAACGTGTCAAAACTTACTTCTCCTAAAACATTTGTTTCATATAGTGAATCTTTTTCTGAATCACCATCCAATAATAAATAGTATGTCATTTTACCAAAATTAACTCTTTCTCATAAGTTTTTAGCGATTTTATATGAAACTTAAATATATCATATTCCATAATACCAATATCACCACTTTCTTGAAGTATCTCTGATAAATTCACTATTGTTTGGAAATTATTAGCATTCAAGTGATTACAATCAAACTCAATAATAATATCATTGTCTGTTTTACTTTGATTGATATAGTGTTTTATTTTATCCTTTAAATTAAATTCTGTATTTTTTTGTTCTTCTTTTATGTATGATTCAATTACCCCTGTATATTCAATATAGATAGTTGAACACCAAGGCTCTAATTCTTTGAGTACACCAAAATCACAATTTCTTACTATAAATCCAATATCATATTTTGGTGGTATAATGGGATACATCATATTATCGTGTTTCACCATATGACCCCACTTACGAATAAAGTTTCTTGTACTTCTAAGATTTTGTTCTAACCACTCTGTTGATTCTCTACCCTTCATAAAGACTTGACCAGCTGGATTTCTAAGAGCACCATCTTTGAACCTTGAACCTCTGCACGTCATATGATATATAAAACCTTCCCAAGTTTGAACTAAATCGTAACCAGCTAATACAAACCGATTGAATATATCTGAATCTTCTTTTGATTGTGGAGCATATAATGGGTCGTGACCACCTATATCTTGAAAGTCTTTCTTGTATATAGCCCACGGAGCGAATATACCTATTGTTGAATGATGATACGCCTGATTTGTATATTCATCAATAAAGTTCAAGAGTTCTTGTTCTTTAAATTCCTCAGGTTCTATTCCGAAATCTTTTAATATCTTTTCTGGACCATCAGGATGTAGTGGTGGTTCTATTCTTGTAGCACTTACTACCTTACCTGGTTCTAAATGTTTCAATACAGCTTCATCCATACCAGGACACGCATACATATCAGCGTGATATATCATCACGATATCATTCGTAGCGTAGTCATTTACAAGAGTGTCATAAAGTATTGTATGACCTAACCTATTAGGGCCTTCATTTCTATGTATCTTAACATTTGGGTCTTTTTCTGCTATCTCATTCATCCACTCCCACGTTCCGTCATCTGAACAATCATCTGCCCAACATATCTCGTGTTGTGGGTCTAAATTCTTTCTGATACTATTATAAGACCATTTTAAGTAGCGTAAATTATTACGCGAGGGTTGTATAAAACTAATCGGTTTCATCTACTATTGCCCTTCCTTTTAAGTTTTCCCAATCTCTTTCCGGTCTTACGTCTAAATTTGTTTCCCATACACCTTTTACGGTGTTCATATTTACACCTAATGTCTCACCAAAGTTTATGATAGCTTGAACATCTTTCGGAAAACAACTACCACCAAACCCCAACTTACCATCTGGACCTGGTATATTCATATGTGAGTGACCTACTCTACCATCTCTAACAAAACCATCTAACGCCATTTCCCAATCAACATTACATTTCTCTGCAATCTGGTACATTTCATTCATAAATGATACTTTTGTTGCGAAGAAACAATTACACATATACTTAATCAACTCAGCCGTTTCCCACGTTGTTTCAATAATTGGCATTGATTCACCGAATCTCCATCTAAATAACTCAGCTGTCTCTTGTACTCCACCGTCACCACCAAGTATGACTCTTGATTGATTAATGAAATCATACTTAGCACTTCGTTCTGTTAGAAACTCTGGATTAAATACTATTCTTATATTATCAAATTGTTCTTGTAATTTTCGTGTTGTACCAGGTGTAACAGTTGACCTTAATAACACTACGTTATCATCACGTTCATTCACTTCTGAAATATCTTGTAGTGCTTGTTTAACGATATCTAAATTCATTGAACCATCTTTGTTCGATGGTGTTGGTACTGATAAAAATATAAACTCTGATTTGTTTACAGTATCTTCAATAGAATCTACTGACTTTGAGCTATCTTTATCATAAACTCTAACGTTAGCATCACAACCTGTACCGGGTGAGAAACCAAATCTTACGGCGGAACCTACAAATCCGTTACCAATTACTCCTATTGATACATTTTCTTTTGTTCGTATATCCATTGTTTAATATAGTCCTTTATGTTATGTGTTGGATTCCAATCTAATAATTCTTTTGCTTTTGAAGAGTCAGCTAATGTCATATCATATTCACCTGGTCTTTCTGGTAGATATTCTCTTGGATAGTCTTCACCAAAACAATCTACTATCTCATTAATTGAGTAATTAACCCCACGACCTAACTCAAAATCTTCAGCTCTAAAATCTTTACCGATACAGCTTACTAACGCATCAACAATATCATCTACGTGAGTAAAATCTCTTCGTTGTTCACCTTTGTTTGTAATTGTTAAAGATTCATTGTTTAAATATTGTCTTTCAAATATAGCAAGTACTGTTGCGTAATCACCTGAATCAATGTGGTACTTTCCATAAACGTTGTAAAATCTACATATAGACGTATTTAAGTCATATAAATTACTGTATAATTCACATAGATGTTCTCCTGCTAACTTAGACCATGCGTATGGACTATTAAAAATACCGTGATGTCTTGTACTTGAACCGGCATAAATAACTTGACTATTGTGTCTTTTTGCATAATCAAGTATATTCAAGGTACTCATAAAATTATTTTTTAATGTTATATGTGGTTTTACAATTGATGGTTGTATTCTTGCTAATGCCGCCATATGATATATAACTTCACATCCCCCGGGTAGATTTGAGAGATAATCTTCTAATGGTGCACCCTCTTCTGCTAAATCTAAATTGTAATACTTACAACCTTCTTGTTCATTTTCTTTAAAACCTGTTGAATAATTATCTAATGAAACTACTTCGTGTTCATCTTCTAATAATCTCTTTATTAAATTAGTTCCTACAAATCCAGCCCCACCCGTTACTATTATTTTCATTAAATATCCTCTAAAAACCTTCTTGCCAATTTATTAAATGGTGTATCTATATTTCTTATATTTTCAACTGTTAACCAATCTTCCATTGGATTATCAGGGAAGTCTTTCACAAATTCATTCGTAACACTTTTACCTGTCCAAAGATGTAGTGCGTATGATTCATCAAACGTTTCATCTGTAGTTAGTGTACCACCTAATTTACTAACAATACCGTCTGAATAATCACACTTTGCGTAGTTTACACCATTTCTAAAAAACCATCTCAAGTGTTCACTATGATATAAAGGCCAAGCAAATGCTTTATGACCTAAAATTGTTATTTCATTTGGAAACTCTTCTGCTAAAGTGTAGGGTAATTCTATTGAATGTTCAACCCATACGTCATCATTAAAATTTGTATATCTTCCTAACCACGTTTGAGGGAACTCTGCACCTTTCTTTGATAACATAATCGCATTTGATAACTTATGTAAACCGTCACCTTCTTTTGACATAATGAAATCACCTTTATCACCTTCAATATCTAAAAGTGGACCGAATGATTTGTTACATAATACATCTGAATCTAAATAAATACCACCTTCTTCTATAAGAACTTGTAGTCTTATAACATCAGCTTGGTGTGCAAAGTGATTAACAGGATTACCAAATATTTCAGTAGGTGGTTCAATCTTGATTGGTGTAATATACTTTAAAGCTCTATCCCACCACTCACCTTTAGGTTCGTGTTTATAGTAATAAAATATGTTATCTGGTTTATTTACGTCATAAGCTGACTTAACGTTTAGATAACGAATTATATTAAATGGGTCAGCTTTAGGTCTTTTCATTGTCTTACCTACTTCAGCGACAAAATGTTCATACTCATCCCAACCAAAATTTTCAGCAAGACCATATATCACGTGAATATTATTTGGTATTTTTGACATTAATAACCTCCTATTTCTCTACTATAATTATAATATAACATCTATAAAGTAAATTGTTTATTCCAATTCTCTAACCACTTATATTCTGTATAATACTCACTAAATCCTTTTTGTGCCTGAAGAGAACACTCATCATAATAACCCATATCTTCTTTTAGTAACTGTGCTTTTC